>Ga0208894_1001305_pt1 | contig 15033 bp, 13 predicted proteins | sample ETNtaG_12_FD_185752 | JGI IMG/M metagenome (GOLD analysis project Ga0208894, IMG submission 185752) | Marine microbial and viral communities from oxygen minimum zone, Eastern Pacific Ocean - ETNP201306SV49 (SPAdes) (version 2) | ecosystem: Environmental > Aquatic > Marine > Oceanic ... | reverse complement strand
GCTTTCAGTTATTTTTTCCTGATCCATGGCATAAAAAGAAGCATCATAAGCGTAGAATAATACAAACAAGCTTTCTGGATATCCTGAAAAATAAATTGATAAATGGCGGTATTGTTCATATAGTGACCGACTGGGAGAACTATGCCGAGCATATAATGGAAACTATGGAAAACCATCCAGACTTTAAAAACACCGCTGGTGACCATATATATTCAACTAGACCCAAACATCGACCATTGACCAAGTTTGAAAATCGAGGGCAAAATCTTGGGCACGGCGTCTGGGATATTATTTTTATTAATTCCAAAGGGGGTTAAATGTTATTTTTTATTTTTGTGGCGATGACTCTTCTTGAAATTATGGTTCTAATGACCGTAAGTGATGTTATTGGCAACTGGGAAACTGTGTTGCTCGTTATTTTGACTGCACTGATTGGCTCGACCCTGTTAAAACAGCAAGGTTGGTCAACTCTAGCGAAAGCTCAGCAGAGCATAGCTGAAGACAAAACACCCGCAAAAGAGATGTTGGAGGGTGTTGTTATTCTTGTTTCAGGTATTTTACTAATAACGCCAGGATTTATAACTGATGGTATAGGCTTGTTAGGGCTAATGCCTTGGTCGAGGTTATATTTTATTAACCATATTTTTGCAAAAAATGCAGAGCGCGTGTTTAGTAGACAGTCGGTTTTTATCCACAAAACCAGGAATACTGAAACAAAGAATTCGATTAATGATGAACCTATTGAGGGTGAATTTTGGGAAGACAATAAATCCGATTAATTAATACTAATTCAATATAATCCTTGATCTATGAAAAATAGAGATTCACTTGATGAGTGGCTAAAGTGGCAAGAAAACCTGATGGAAGAAACCATTCTTCTGGGTCTAGAGAGAGTTCAAAAAGTATATCAACGCCTTTTCCCTAGCGGCGTCCCTTTTTTCGTTGTAACTGTCGGTGGCACTAATGGGAAAGGCTCCACTATCTCATTTATTGAAGGTATTTATAGAGACTCAAAGTACAAAATCGGTTGCTCTACTTCCCCGCATCTCATCAAATATAATGAACGTTACGCTATCGATGGAAAGGATGTAGACGATGCAACCATAGTCAGGGCGTTTGAAGCTATAGAGCAAAAAAGAGAGGATATTTCTCTCACCTACTTTGAATTTTCAACTTTAGCGGCACTGCTAATATTTGCCGAAGCGAATATTGATATAGCTATCCTCGAGGTAGGACTTGGAGGTCGCCTTGACTCAGTCAATGTGGTTGATTGTGATATTGCTGCCATCACCAATATTGATATCGACCATACCGAATACCTCGGCCACACAAGGGAGTCTATTGGGCTCGAGAAAGCCGGTATTATGCGCAAAAATAAGACTTGCTTTTGCGCTGACCAGAATCCACCAAAAAGTTTGCTGGCTTATGCCGATGAGATTGGCGCCAACCTCGAATTTGTTAGAGAACCCTATAATGGCGAGACAGGACTGAATGGAGACCATCAAAAATTAAATGCCGCCTTGGCAATCAAAATTGTAGAGCAGTTGAGAAGTCAATTTCCCATTTCATCTGAGATGGTTGAAGTTGGAGTCAGAAAGGCGCAGATTGCGGCACGATTCGAAAAAGTTAAGTCGGGCAACAAAACCTTTATACTCGATGTTGCACATAACTCCGCTGCAGTCAAAACTCTCATAAAAATGCTTGAAAAAAACAACATGCAGACAGTTGCAATTTTCTCCGCTTTGGCTGACAAGGATATAGAAGATATGATTAAAGTAGCATCAAAAACCATAAAGCACTGGTTTTTGGTGCCGATTTCTTCTGAGCGGGCTCTGCAGACGAAAGATCTAAAAAATATATTTAAAAACTCTCAAGAAACGACAGTTTGTAGCGATATGAAAAGTGCAATCAATAAGGCGCTTTTGCATAATAATTCCTCGAGAGTGGTGGTTTTTGGCTCCTTTTATACGGTCGCCGATGCGATGGTCAGACTGCGAGGTAACTAAACATTATTTGTTTACAGTAGAGCATCTCTCTGACATATAATCTATTGTAAAATTGCGTTATCAAATAAGGACGCCATGGGTAATTTTTTTGACAATCTCTGGAACGCAATCAGTGCGCTAGCTTGGTCAGATTGGTTCACCCTTATTATCCTAATTAGTTTTATTGTAAGAGGCTTTATTCAAGGCCTAGCAAAGGAAATTATTAGCCTTTTTTTCGTTATCCTGGCAATCATTCTGGCGTGGCTTTACTATCAAGATTTTGCGAACGCCTTTTTTGAGAGCTGGCTGAGTAGTGATGCAGGTTCGGCTTACGCTAGTGCATTTGGAATTATCTTTGTCGGCACTTGGTTTGTAAAGAAGGCACTCTTTAGGTTGACATCGGTCTCTTCTGAAGTGAAAAACCCTTGCGACCTTAATTACTATTTCGCCGTCACTGTGCTTGTCGCTCTGGTTGCTTTTTTGAGTTATCAATACTTAGAAACCTTAGCCCAACTGCAGACCATGCAAGCGATTGTTAATGACGACTCTTTACGCAACTTTCTATCGTTTGTAGTTGTTTTTACTATAATGCTTGCTTTTTCCGTAGTGCTAGCAAAAACACTTAATATAACTATCGATAAAGAAAAACCTTGTTTGTTAGCTCCTATTTTTGAGAAAATACTTAAAGGCTTGCATGTTCTTGATGTTTTCCTTAATGCCAGTAATGTTGGCGGACTGAAAAACCAATTCCTTGGCTTACTTGTTGGTTTGCTCAAAGGTATAATCTTTGTTTTGATTATCGTACTTGTACTACAAAACTTGAACTGGGTAACTCAAAACCACGCCTGGGTAGAGACTACCGGCACACTGAGGACCTTTCAGGATTGGGGAGTTGATATTAAACCTTTCTTATCGAAACACCTGTTGTTTATAGATCTTGAACCAGGTGATGTTCTAATTCTTGAAAACGATATAAATACAGAGGGATAAATTATGTGCGGTATTGTTGGAATGCTATCTACAACAAAAAAAGATGTCGGGGTTTATATTTATGATGCTCTTAGTATCATTCAGCATCGTGGCCAAGACGCTGCAGGCATTACAACAGCCAGCAAAGGTAGATTCTATATGCGCAAAGGCAATGGCCTAGTACGTAATGTATTTAGAACCAGACATATGACTAAACTGATTGGTGATATGGGTATTGGGCACATCCGTTATCCAACTGCTGGAAGTGCTTCTTGTGCCGAAGCGCAACCATTCTATGTCAACTCTCCATACGGCATTGCTTTTGCACATAATGGCAATTTAACCAACGCTGAGACTCTGGCAAAAGAACTGTTTGAGCAAGACCTTAGACATACAAACACCAACTCAGATTCAGAAATTCTTCTCAATGTATTGGCTAGTGGAATAGCGGAAGAGCAAAAACACCGAATCAATGAGACTGATATATTCAAAGCGGTTACAAAACTCCATCAACGTGTTAAGGGGGCATATGCAGCAATCGGTATGGTACCGGGTTATGGTATCTTTGGTTTTCGCGATCCTCATGGAATCAGACCCCTTATACTTGGCGAGAGAATAACCGACAAAGGGACGAAATACATGATCGCTTCAGAAAGTGTCGCTCTAACTGCCCTAGGTTATAAGATTAAACGCGATGTCAGGCCTGGCGAAGCTGTGGTCATCGACCGCAAAGGGAATGTTCACGCCCATCAATGTTCCAAAAAGTCTGAACTCAACCCTTGTATCTTTGAATATGTATATTTTGCTCGCCCAGACTCCATTATTGACAATATTTCTGTATACAAATCTCGCCTTAGAATGGGAGAAAAACTTGCCGAAAAAATCAAATCTGTCTGGCCAGAGGAGACAATTGACGTTGTAATGCCGGTACCTGACACCTCAAGAACTGCCGCCTTGCAGTTGGCTAATGCTATAGATGTTAAGTACCGTGAAGGATTCATTAAGAATCGATATATTGCCAGAACCTTTATTATGCCTGGACAAAAACAAAGAAAAAAATCAGTCCGTCAAAAACTCAGCGCTATTGAACTCGAATTCAAAGGCAAAAATGTACTACTAGTAGATGACTCTATTGTCCGCGGAACAACTAGCAAAGAGATTGTTCAGATGGCTAGGGCTGCAGGCGCAAAAAAAGTATTTTTTGCCTCAGCCGCGCCACCGGTAAGACACCCCAATGTTTACGGTATCGACATGGCTAGCAAGAATGAGTTTGTAGCTCATAACAAGACTGAAAATGAAATATGTCAAACTATCGGCGCAGACAAACTGGTCTATCAAAACCTTGAGGATTTGATTTGGTCTGTGCAACAGGGCAACCTTGATATCTTGCAATTTGACTGCTCCTGTTTTGACGGTAAATATATTACTAATGATATCGATAATAAATACTTAAAAACTATAGAAGCTCTCAGATCTGATGACGCAAAAGAAAAAAATATGATAAATGAAAATTCAGAACTGATATACAATCAAGTTGAGTGAACTAGAACTTTACAACAATGGAAAATAAAAAATTTAATACAAAAGCAATTCGTGAAGGTTACCACGCAACCGAACAGCAAGAACACTCTGCAGCTATCTTTCTAACCTCTAGTTTTACATTCGAGAGTGCCGAGCAGGCAGCCAATAGGTTTGCCAATGAAGAGGAAGGCAATATTTATACAAGATTCACCAATCCCAATGTTCGTGCTTTTGAAGATAAATTAGCCGCCCTAGAAGAGGCAGAATCCTGTATTGCTACTGCGAGCGGCATGTCTGCCATTTTTGCCGCCTTGATGGGTCTTCTTAAAGCTGGAGACCATATTGTCGCATCGCGTGACATGTTTGGTACCACTATTGTCCTGCTAAACACTATCGTAAATAAATTTAACATCGAGGTTACCTTTGTAGACTTGCCTGATATTGACTCTTGGAAAAATTCAGTTCAGAAGAATACCAAAATATTTTTACTGGAGACTCCATCAAACCCTCTGGGTGATGTTGTCGATTTATTGCTACTTTCGTCTTTATCAAAAGAACACAATATCTTATTAGCGGTGGACAATTGCATTATGACGCCTGCTCTGCAAAAACCTTTGAATCTAGGTGCAGATTTGGTCATCCATTCTGCAACAAAATATATTGATGGTCAAGGCCGTTGCCTAGCAGGCGCAGTGGCTGGGCGCAAAGAACATATCGATGAAATACGCAGTTTTTGCAGAGCAACCGGTCCAACACTGAGCGCTTTCAATGCCTGGGTCATGCTTAAAGGACTCGAAACGCTTTCATTAAGAATGAAGGCGCATTGTGACAACGCAATTAAACTTGCAGAGTGGCTACAGAGTCAAGGATTTGTTAAAAAAGTTCACTATCTTGGCCTCCAGTCTCACCCCCACCATGATATTGCAAAGGCACAGCAATCTGGCTATGGAGGCATTGTCTCTTTTGAAGTTGAGGGCGGGAAAAAGGAAGCATTCCGGATTATTAACAACACCAAAATGATTTCAATTACGGCAAATTTGGGTGACACAAAGAGCACCATTACGCACCCAGCAACCACTACTCATAACCGTCTTACAGAAGATGAAAGACGAAAAAGCAATATCTCAGATAATCTGGTTCGAATATCAGTTGGATTGGAGGATATAGCAGATATTATCGCTGATTTGAAAGTCTAAGTTGAATTTCAGGGTCTAACTAAGTGTGATAAAATCGCTCCACTATAGTTATATCGAAAGTTATGAAACAAAGCAGTTTTTCTTACGACGAACTTATACAGTGCGGTAAAGGGGCATTATTTGGACCTGGAAATGCCCAACTCCCCCAACCTCCGATGCTTATGTTTGACCGTATCACTGACATCAGTGAAACTGGCGGAGAGTATGGCAAAGGAGGGCTAACAGCTGAGTTGGATATTAATTCGGATCTGTGGTTTTTCAACTGCCACTTTAATGATGACCCGGTCATGCCAGGCTGTCTTGGCGTTGACGCTATGTGGCAGCTGGTTGGATTTTATCTAGGATGGCTCGGAGGTCCTGGTAGAGGAAGGGCGCTAGGAGCAGGACAAATCAAATTTACCGGTCAGGTCTTGCCAAGTAATAAGAAAATTACATACAACGTGAACCTTTCCAGGGTGGTAGCTCGGAAACTCTACATGGGTATAGCTGACGCCACAATGGAAGTTGACGGGAAATTAATTTACGAAGCCACCAACCTTAAAGTAGGTTTATTCACTGACACCACTTCATTCTGATGAATCGCGTCGTCGTAACAGGAATGGGCATTGTCTGCAGTTTAGGCAATAGCAAATCTGAAGTCCTCAAATCCTTAAAAGAGGCAAAGTCTGGTATCGAGTATTGTGAGAAATATTCCGAAATGGGATTGCGGTCGCATGTCCATGGCTCAATTGCTGAGGTAGATACTAGCGATATTATTGACCGTAAGATGCTACGCTTCATGGCGGATGCAGCGATCTACAATGCGCTCGCCCTAGATGAGGCAATAAAGCATGCAAATTTAAGCCCTGAAATAATATCAAACAATCGTACCGGTTTAATTATGGGCTCTGGTGGAGCGTCTAACCAAAATGTAGTTGAGTCCGCCGACATATTAAGAAGCAAAGGTATAAAACGTGTAGGGCCTTATCGCGTTCCCCGTGCTATGGGGTCGACGACTTCTGCTTGTTTATCGACCTTGTTTAAAATCAAGGGCATTAATTACTCGATTAGTTCTGCTTGCTCGACCAGTGCGCACTGTATTGGAAATGCGATGGAACAAATCCAACTAGGCAAACAGGATGTTGTCTTTGCAGGCGGCGGTGAAGAACTTGACTGGTCACTGACAATGTTATTTGACGCTATGGGTGCACTTTCCTCAAAATATAACGACACTCCTGAAAAGGCATCTCGCGCATATGATGTTGACAGGGACGGCTTTGTTATATCAGGCGGTGGTGGAGCCCTTGTTCTTGAATCCTTAGAACATGCAGAGGCACGAGGTGCTCACATCATTGCTGAACTGGTAGGGTATGGGGCAACCTCGGACGGCCATGACATGGTAGCGCCTTCTGGAGAAGGTGCAAAAAGATGTATGGAAATCGCAACAGCTAACATAAATGGTCCAATCGACTATATCAATGCTCATGGCACCTCTACCCCGGTTGGAGATATGAAGGAGCTTCAAGCCATCAAAGAAGTTTTTAAGGATAGCATACCACTCATCGGCTCAACAAAATCCCTTTCAGGCCACGCACTTGGAGCGGCAGGTGTTAATGAGTCGATATACTCGTTATTAATGCTTCAAAATGACTTTGTTGTTGAGTCGGTGAACATTGAGACACTGGATGAAGAAGCTAAAAACATGCCTATTGTCAGGAAGAATAAAGATATTAAACTCAATCGAATTCTGTCAAACAGTTTTGGTTTTGGTGGCACCAATGCATGCCTAGTTTTTGAACGCTTTGACGGATAAATTTAAGGTCTAGCGTCAATCTCTTTCTTCTCTTTTTCTGAAGGCAGCATATCTTCTTTTGCAATACCAAGAGTAAGAATCATTGAACTAGCAACATATATTGATGAGTAGGTACCAATAACAACACCAATTATAAGTGCGCCAGCAAAACTATGGATCACCTCTCCCCCTAAGAAATATAGAGACAAAAGAACCAGCAATGTTGTCAGTGATGTCGTTAATGTTCGAGTAAGTGTTTGATTCAGAGCATCATTTACAATCGGCTTTGGATCGGTATGACGAGTAGAAAGAAAGTTCTCTCTAATACGGTCAAAAACCACTATCGTATCATTAAGAGAGTAGCCAATAACAGCAAGCAGTGCAGCCAATACAGTTAAATCAAACTCTATCTGGAGCATAGAAAATACACCAAGCGTAATAATAACGTCATGGACTAGGGCACTAATCGATCCTAAAGCAAAACGATATTCAAACCTAAAGGCTACATAGATCAGAATTCCAATAAGGGCGTAAAGTAAAGCCAACCCACCATCATTTGTTAACTCTTCCCCAACCTTAGGACCAACAAATTCAACACGGCGTACATCAACATCTTCGCCGAGCATACGAATAATAGAAGAACTAAGCTTAGCAGAAGAAACCTCTTGAGGCTCAAGTTGGATTAAAACTTCAGTATCAGAACCAAAATACTGCACATTAGCACCTATGTAGTCAGCATCATCGAGTTTTGTCCTAATTCCTTCAAGGTCTGCTGTCTGCTCATAACCTATTTCAATCAAGGTGCCGCCCGTAAAGTCGATTCCAAGTTTAAGTCCTTGTACTCCAAGAGATACAACTGACACTACCAACAACAAGGCTGAAAAAATCAAAGCATATTTACGCTTATTTATAAAATCTATAGTCGGAACTTTTAAAGATTTCAGACTCATATCGCTAATTCCTCTGCTTTTTTGCCACCATATATCAAGTTAATTATTGCTCTCGATACAATAATTGCAGTAAACATTGATGTGATAATGCCTATCGATAGAGTTACAGCAAAGCCTTTAACTGCGCCAGTGCCAAAACTAAATAAAACCAAGGACGCAATTAGTGTCGTTATATTGGCGTCAGCAATCGTTAGCAATGCTTTTCCATAGCCCATAGAAATCGCTTTTTGTATATTCTTATTTGCGCGCAACTCTTCTTTTATACGCTCAAAAATAAGCACATTGGCATCAACTGCCATACCTACCGTTAGAACTATGCCTGCAATACCTGGTAATGTTAAGGTTGCCTGTATAAGAGACAGGATAGAAACAATTGTTACTAAATTAAGTGTTAGTGCAATATTTGCCACTAAACCAAAAACGCGATAGCGCCAACCCATAAAAACAAGCACTAGCACAAAGCCAACTAGAACTGACATTAAACCCTTTTGAATGTTGTCAGCACCTAAACTAGGTCCAATAGTTCTCTCTTCAATTATTTCAATTGGAGCTGAAAGTGAACCAGCTCTTAATAGTAGCGCAAGGTTTCGAGCCTCTCTAGAACTAGCTATCCCTGTTATCTGGAATCTATTGGAAAAAATACCCTGAATGGTTGCTGCGTTAATAATATCTTGTGTTTTGCTACGATTCTTTATTGTTTCACCGTCCTTAAGGATTGTTTCGACTTTATTTTCAATGAACACAACAGCCATTCGATGCTGCACGTATTCCTTTGTAGTTTTAAGCATAGAGCGTCCACCAGCACTATCTAAGGTAATACTAACCATGGGTGAGTTATTTTGCGGATCAACGCTTGAGGCTGCATCAACAATATTATCTCCAGTCGCAATGACACTTGTTTTTAGCAATAATGGTCTACCGTCCTTAAAATAATACAGTTTAGAACCCGACGGAATCTTGCCAGAATCAATAGCGCTCTGATGGTCATTCTTTTCATCAACCAACCTGAATTCCAAAGTAGCAACTGCACCGAGTATTTCTTTTGCCCTAGCCGTGTCTTGAACGCCAGGAAGTTGAACAACTATTCTTTCTGTACCTTGCCTCTGTATGATCGGTTCAGCCACACCTAGTTCATTCACTCGGTTACGAAGTGTTGTAATGTTCTGTTCTAGTGCGCTCTTTTTAGAGGTAATTTGCGCATCAGTTGTTATTTCTAGGCTTAATTGTAATTCTGACTCACTTCCTTCAACAATCATCAAATCAGGCAACTCCTCTTTGATAACTTTTTTTGCTTGGTCTTTAAGATTTTGTTCTTTAAATAAAACCACTAAGGAGTTGTTTTCTTTCAGGATTTTTCTGTATAAACGATCCTTCTTAAGTATTGATCTCAATTCATTCTCGTAACGATCCATAGATGTTGCTATTACAGCATCCATATCAACCTCAAGTAAGAAGTGGACTCCACCCCTTAAATCCAAGCCAAGTGACATTGCTTTTCCACCTATATTAGAGAGCCACTGAGGAATAGATGGAGCGAGATTTAATGCGACAACATAATTACGACTCAGATTTTCTTTTAATAAAGCTTTTGATGAAAGCTGCGACCGAGAGTCGTCAAAACGAATCAGAATTCGGTTATTAACCAAGCCAATTGATTTGTGCTCAATATCGTTGTCCGCCAAAGCACTTTCAATATCTCTAACGTCTTGGTCGTTGACAATATAATCACCTGTACCCGAGATTTGGATTGCCAAATCTGAGCCATAGATATTTGGCAGTGCATAGAGAGTTAATAAAAAAAGAAAAAATGCAATCAGTGCATTTTTCCATCCAGCGTAATGATTCATTTTTAGTGCAAATTATAGGTTATTGCTTAACACTGCCTTTTGGCATTTTCTGATTGATGCCTTGCTTTTGCACCTTGACAATTACGCCATCAGAAATTTCTATAGTTGCAAAGGACTCATCAACAGAAGTAACTTTCCCAATCACTCCACCATTAGTGACAACTTCGTCGCCCTTTTTTAATTCTTTCAATAATTTCTTGTGCTCCTTTGCACGTTTTTGTTGAGGTCTAATCAACAAAAAGTACATCAGTACAAACATTGCTATCAAAAAAAACTCTGGTGGTATATTCATCTTAAACTCCAAAAAAAGTAAACCGGTTATTTTATCTTATTTTGACCATTCATATAGCCTTGCAAAACTTTTGGAATAACAATACTGCCATCAGACTGCTGATAATTTTCCATCACAGCCACCAATGTACGTCCAACAGCCAGTCCTGAGCCATTCAAGGTGTGGAGGGATTCTGTTGTATTGGTTTCTGGATTTTTCCATCTAAGTTGCATTCTTCTTGCTTGAAAAGCTTCGAAACATGAACACGAGGAAATCTCACGATATTTATCTTGGCCAGGCAACCATACCTCAAGATCATAAGTTTTGGCAGATGAAAAACCAAGATCGCCCGTACAAAGTTCTACTTTACGGTAAGGCAGGTCTAGTAATTGGAGAACGCCTTCAGCGTTGTCGGTCAATTCTTCAAGAACCTCATAAGAATCACCCGGCTTAGAAATTTGTACTAATTCAACTTTTTCAAATTGGTGCTGTCGAATTAAGCCTCTAGCGTCTTTCCCATACGCTCCAGCCTCAGAGCGGAAGCATGGTGTATGGGTAACAAATTTAAGTGGCAATTCAGATTCTTTGATAATTGACTCTCGTACCAGGTTGGTAACTGGAACTTCCGCTGTCGGTATAAGATAAAGCGCTTTCGCTTCACCCTCTTCACCGTGTAGATGGGTCTTAAACAGATCAGCCTCAAATTTTGGCAATTGCCCTGTTCCAGTCATTGATTCAGCATTAACCAAGTAGGGCACATAGGTTTCGGTGTAGCCATTTTTCTCGATATGATGATCCAACATGAATTGAGTTAAGGCGCGCTGTAGTTTTGCAAGTTTTCCAGTTATAACAACAAATCTAGCTCCTGAAATTTTAGCCGCAGCAGCAAAATCCATTCCATGTATTTCACCTAAATCTATATGGTCCTTTGGCTCAAAATCAAACTTTGTTGGCTCTCCCCAACTAAAAATCTCAACATTATCGTCTTCGCTACTACCTTCTGGAACAGAAGGATGAGGAATATTTGGTAATGCCATAACTATCTCATCAATCTTAGTTTGGATATCTTGTAATTTAGTTTTCGACTCATCAAGTTTTTGTCCTAACTCTGACACCTCATCAAGCATTGGCTGTATGCTTTCACCAGAAGTTTTTGCTTTGCCGATTGCCTTTGATCTTGTATTCCTATGATTTTGCAAATCTTGGGTTTGCACTTGGATTGCCTTTCTTTGGTCTTCAAGCTTATTGTATTGAGCAGCGTCCAAAGCAAAATTTCGCCTTTTGAGTTGTTCAACTACAAAATCTATATTGCCTCTTAAAAGCTTACTTTCTAACATTGTTTGGCCCTAAATTAACTTACGCAAATTATACTATGTCCAATACTATTAGAGGAGTTGATAAAGTTCTTTGCGTCCTTTAGGTATTAACAAATATAACTATCAGAATTAATACTGGAATTTAACCTCTAAATTTAACCTCTGATAATTATCGAGTAAGTTAAATGCACGATCAAGTTTAGCATTTGCCTTAGTAGCGCTTAGTTTTGCATTTAGGTTATCACTGATATCCCAGTCAAGGCCAACAGTAATTAACGATAAATCATTGTTAGCAGCGACAATATTTGATAAGTTCCAACTCCAGTCTGTTTCACCAACCTTGTCACTAACATTAGCCATATAGGTCATATTATTTTTCTCAGAACCAACACTACTCAGAAGAGTTGGGGTTAAATAGTCATTGAAAAAATCCAGCCAGTATTGAGAATTAATTGAAAAAAGCCATTGTCTATCGCCTTTAGTAATATCAAAAGCAAGGTCCCAATCTACTCTATCAGCTTTAACAAACTGTACTAAACGATTGTGTTGCAAGTTTCGTTTATAGGCTATGTCAAATTTAAGCAAATAGTTATTGAATACCTTATTCATGCCAAACCCTAATATCTCATATGGACTAGCGTAGGCAAGCCCGTCAGTAAGGTTTTTTAGGGCATTATTGGGTATCAATTGTCCAGCATAGAATGCCATATCACCACCCTCTCGATTTAGTCCATAGCGCAGACCAAATTCACGGTGACTATCATCCTTCAATGTTACTAAGGTACTATTTGTAATTGAAGGGTTTGGGTTATAAAAAACACTAATATCACTTTCATCTCCATAGCGAGTTGTGCTCATTAGCCACTGAGACTTTATAGAAGGGTCAGTCAAACTACCAGAAGGGTTGACAATATCTAGCGCACCACCTTCAAGCTCTCCCCAACCAATAGTATATCGACCTAACTTGGTACTCCAGCGATCAAAACTATACTGTAAAAAGGCTCTTTCTATCTCAATATCACTCCCTTTGGTTGAGTGGTAACTATCGCTCGGCCAAAACTTTGTAGCCTTCAACTCTAGCTCACCATAACCGGAATCGGAAATGGAACCAGTCGTGCCAAAAGTAATTTCGGTTCTTTCTTTTGTAGTGCCCCAGTCGCTTACAGGATTAAATCCCCATTTTTGCGTAACTCCGATATTTAACCAGGCAAAAGGCCTTGTGCTATTAACTTCATCGCCCTCAAAGAGGTCAGCATCATCTGACCAATTATCAACCTCTTCAAACAGAGTTTCGTCATCAAGCAAGGGATTATCAGCAAATACAAATGAACTAAAGGCTAAACCAAAAAATATATAAATAATCAGTTTATTGATTAATTTAGCCATGATTTATTATGAAATTATTTGGCCTGTTTGCGCAAATCTTTGAGAAATTTTTCCCTAAAAGCCTGATCTGTTAATGCTCTCTGGGTAAGAAAATCTTCTTTAATGTCCATATCAAAGTTAATCGCCTCAAGTTTCATATTGGTCAGTCTGTTGCTGACCGTATTAAAAAATGTAAGGCTTCTACCCATCCAAATATCATTAATCTTTTCAACTTTGCCTACCTCAAGTTTCTTAATAGGATTATTGTATTTATCAAACATTCGCACTTTAAGAGTTATAAATCTTTCAATGTCGATCCAACTTTGAGTTTTACCGTAACTACTTTTACTGAGACGGTGTGGCTTTGGTGTTGATTCGATTACTGCAACCTCTCTCCCTCTAAACTCTCCTTGATCAAGCAGGTCATAAGTATAGTCATCGAGTTTGCCTGTTTCTTGGTCTTCGGTTGTCATTTCTGTTCCAAAAATGCTGGCAGATTCGGTTTCTTCATCGTCAGAGTTTCTAACGCTGATTCTCTTCACTTTTCCAAGAGCAGATAGATATAGCCATGTTTCATTATCTCGATCACTATCATCGTAACTGTAGGACAACATACCAATCCCCTTCTCGCTTGAGGGCTGAAGAATGATAGCAATACTTTTAGTATCTTTATTATTTTCACCAGTGTTAATTTGTGCACTCTCGACTAGCTTAATACGTGCTTTTTCAGCGCACTTTACCTTTCCACCACTGATACCATACTTGCAAGTAGTGAGTTTCATTCGAGTGAAGGCGGAGTCTGTTGATTTACGTCTTTCTTCGTCCACCTTTTGCATAATTTCTCTTGCACTTAAGTCAGTTTCTGCATATACCTGCAAACTAGAAAGTGATAAAAAAACACTTAGAATAACAAAGAGTAGTGAGTAATTTGTAGTAACTAGTAATCGATTCATTGTGTAACCTCTATAAAATTTAAATTTTCATCAACATTTTTTTGCCCAAATTTTGGCTTAAATATCATAATTAGTGCCGGGAAAAAAAGCAAGTCACATAGCAATGCAACGAATATCGCAAGAGAGCCAAAGCCACCAATCTTAGCTAAACCCAAATAATCACTAAATGTAAGCATAAAGAAGCCGCTACCTAGTATAAGTGTTGTAAAAGTTACCGCCTGACCTACCTCTTTTATCGCTTCAATCAAGGCCATTCGCATGTTATTATTTATAGCAAGTGACATTCTATAATGACTAATAAAGTGAATCGTGTCATCTACCGCTATACCTATTATCAGAGGCGCAATCATCAGAGTATCGGTGTCAAGTGGAATTCCGAAAAGACCCATCAAGCCAAACGCCAAAGTGGCTGGGATTAAGTTAGGGACAATCGACATAGCTCCAGCCTGCAGTGAACCCAGTGTCACCATCAACAAGCAACTAATAACTATAGCGGCTATGGCTAAACTCTTGAACTGGTTCCTACTTAAATCATCTGCAAGCCTCATCATCATTGCAAAAGTACCGGTAATTTCAACATCCAAATTAGGGTAACGGTCTTTTAATGTATCAAATTCATTGTTTATGTCCTTTCGGATGCCTGCAAAAAAATCTGCATACTCGTTTGAACCTGCATTTTTTAACTGAATACTAATATGGCTTTTGCTATAGTCATCACTCACCAAGGCTCGTCGCTCCTCTGGGTTAGCGCTGTTAAACAAATACAACAACTGTGACACTGTGATTTGACTCTCAGGGATACTCCGATACTGTTCATCACCCTGCATGATGGCGTGGGTTTCTTTAACCAAGTCCGCTAACGAGTTAGTACGAATAATATATTCGCTAT
>Ga0208894_1001301_pt1 | contig 15059 bp, 14 predicted proteins | sample ETNtaG_12_FD_185752 | JGI IMG/M metagenome (GOLD analysis project Ga0208894, IMG submission 185752) | Marine microbial and viral communities from oxygen minimum zone, Eastern Pacific Ocean - ETNP201306SV49 (SPAdes) (version 2) | ecosystem: Environmental > Aquatic > Marine > Oceanic ... | reverse complement strand
GCGGCGATGGGCATATCCTCTATTAGCTCTCTCCGCAAACTCACCTTACTACGATGGGGTAGACACCGGATTGGTTTCGACACGCGCACACCTGTTTCATTCCATGCCTCGAACCAAATTAGCACCACCCTTTAAATCCTTTCCGGAGTTGGTCGCTTATTACGAAAAGTTCCTTGCCGCAGGCGACATCAAACATCCCGGTGACCTATGGTGGATTATTCGCCCCCAACCACCACTGGGTACTGTTGAATTTCGGATCTTTGATATTCCCACATCCGTTCGTCGTATAGGAGCACTTGCCGCCCTGATACAGTCTGCCGTAGCAACATATCAAGATCGTTTCTTTGCAGGAAAACCTGTTAGTAACTTTCATGCCGGATATCTCGAAGAGAATTGGTGGAAGGCAATGAGATATGGACTCAATGCTAAAATAGTGGAACCGGAGACGGAAGAGATCATCACTATCAGCGAACAACTCAAACGCCTGATAGAGTTGACTGCACCCAAGGCAAAAGAACTTCATGCTGAACAGCACCTTGACTTTGCCAGTACTATGATAGAACAGGGAAGCGAAGCAGACCTGCAAAGGGTACTATGCAAAGACCTGAATGGTGACCTGGTTGCGCTTGAAAAGGAACTTGCCACAAGAACACTTGATTTTTCTGTCTAACGTAGAAGGAACGTATGCATTAATGGTACTGTTAAGTTTGTAAATCATACGAAGAGTTATACCGTAGCATGGTGACTAGAGGGAGAGGCTGGCTTTATAGCCCCTTAGAAAATAATTTGCGATAGGCATTATAGTAGCGTAGTATCTCTGCATTGTTGATTATATGGTGAAAGCTGGAAATGAAGAAAAATAATTCAAAAAAGGGTTCCTTTATTATCAGTTTAGGAATTGGTTTGTGTACGGTTTTCGGGTTGTCCACCGTAGATGCGGACGAGTCTTTTTTGCATGAAAAGACTGCTGCGAAATGGCAATTAGTAGCATTGCAGGAAAACGACATTGGGTACGATGAAGAGAAACTGAAGAGGCAGCTGGGCGTTGATTCATTAATAGGAGCAGACTTATCAGGAAAAGATCTGCGATGGATCTACCTGCAGGAAGCGAACCTGGCACAGGCAAACCTGCAAGGAGCGAATCTGAAAGGCACAAATCTGCGAAATGCAAATCTGCAGGGAGCTGATTTGCATGGGGCAAATCTGTCCAGAACAAACCTGGAAGAAGCAGACTTGAGGGGAGCAGACCTGACCGGAGTACAAAATCTCATCCCCAGGCAGATTGCTGTGGCCATATATGATAAAGAAACAAAATTTCCGGAAGGTATGACGTTTGAGAATATACCCAAACACAATAAGGACAGCCTGAGAAGTGCTTTGGGTGTTAAAATGCTTGAAGGGGCGGAAGCGAAAGGAATGATATTGCGATGGGGAGATTTTGAAGGAGCGGTTATGCCGTGGTCATCCCTACAGAAAGCTGACTTGACAGGAGCAAATTTGTCTCAGACAAATTTGTCGGCAGCAAATCTGCACGGTACAAACCTGTCTGAGGCGAATCTACAAAAGGCAAATTTGAAGAACGCAAGTCTGCAGGGAGCAAACCTGATGCGGGCAAATCTACAAGGAGCTGATTTGACAGGCGCAAATCTGCAAGAAGCTAACCTGTCGAAAGTAAATTTGCAGAAAGCAAAATTGCTTTCGGCGAACTTGACCGGAGCAAACCTGTCAGGGGCTGACCTGCACAGTGTAGATTTGCGAGGAGCCGATCTGCGGGAAGTGAAGAACATAACGATGAAGCAGCTTGCCCAAGCCATCGTAGATATACGCACACGCCTGCCGGAAGGTATAACCTTCAAACAGATACAATAACGTAAGACTGGTGTGATACCTGATCTACGCGCACTTGAAAAGAAACTTGCCGGAAGGACACTGGACTTCTCTGTGTAGAAGACCCTAGCTAATCAAATCCCACTTATCCTGCAACCAGTTATAGTGCTCTCTTGGTTTAAAATTATTCTTATACTCCATTCTCCGGCATTCACTAACGTAATAGCCCAGGCAATAATATTTCAACCCAAGAGATCGTGTGTGTTCGATCTCCTTTAGAATACTGAAGGTTCCCAATCCCAGATGAGAAAATCTTGTATCATAAATAAAATATACACTGCTCAGACAATCTTCCCCTTTGTCCAGAAAGCCCATACCAATCAATTCGCCGTTAAGATAGAATTCAGACTGAAGGCCCGGAGTAGATGGTGAGAAGAAACTGACAATGAATTCCTCCAGATTGCATTCCTGTGAGAAACGCTGATTTGAATGGTCCTTATAAATCTCAAAGGCCCTTTCGCTGAATTTAAGCGGGCCAAAGACTACATCTATATCCCTGTTCTTTTTCAGATTGCGCCTCTGGCTTTTAGGCGGTTCAAATTAATCAGATATTACCCGAATGGGTACGCACTCCTGACAGTCGGGACAGGAAGGTTGAAAGAAAGATACGCCAAATTTTCTCCATCCTTTCGCAAGTAAGAATGAAACGTCGGATTCATCAAGCTCACTCGCAAGAAAATATTTGATCTGCTTTTTCCTGTCAGGCAGATAGGGACAGGGAGAAAGCTCTTCTATATCCAGTTTTCTATGCAGGATCATAATCTGTTTGTCGCCTTAATAATTCAATTATATAGAAATTTCCATTTTAAGACTTTTGCATTTCATTCTAACGCAAAGGGTAAAAGCAGTTATCTTTTGTTTTATTTCTTAGATTTCGTTTTCTTAGTGCTCTCTGCGAACTCTGCGTTAAAGTAAATTTGTCTAAAATACCTTCCAGATAAATATACCAATCATAATAACGCCTATCACTAGTTTTGTTATTGCACCGCCAATAAAGCCAGCTAATGTTCCCACTCCAGACTTAAACGCACCTCTTAAATCTTTTCCAAAAACTAATTCAAGTAATACGGCGCCGAGAAATGGGCCGATTATTATGCCAACTATTCCCCCGGTAATAAAACCTCCTATGCACCCGAATATTGAACCAATCATACCCCATTTTGTCGCACCAAATTTCTTCGCCCCGATAACACCTCCAAAATAATCAATAACTACAGAAAAAATAGTTAAGACACCAAGGCTTAATAGCAGAAGCCGGCTTATACTCTCAAATCCATCACAAACGGCATATATAACTATACCAGCCAATATCAGGGGCGTACTCGGAATAATAGGGAGTACAATCCCTGAAAGCCCAACGAGCATGATCAGTAATGCAATGATAAGAATTATTTCCATTATAAATTATATTGGCATCAAGTCTCTACCTGCCAGCCTTGCACCTAATCTCCATGAAACCGTGGTTTCTTTTCTCTCTCGTTTTGTCAATTCTGTATACAATTCAAGTGCATTATTATTTGACTTAATACCCTTGCTTATTGCCTCTGCCGCGAACAGACCTGTCGACAATGCACACGAAATCCCCTCACCAAACGCATTAAGAAATCCTGCCGCTTCACCTACCAGAAGAGTGTTGTTTTTGCCCAGGTAAAACTTTCCTTCCGGACACATGTTATTTCCAATACATCCTGATTTTCTGACTATCCTTCCAAGCTTGAGATCAAATTTCTTCTCTAATAACTCTGTGTATTTCAAGAGATATGGCTTGATCTTCTTCCCTTTTGCTGCCGCAGTGCCAAAGATTTGCAGGCCGTCCTTGACACTAAACCACGCATAGACTTCACCGTATTGAGGTTCCAGAAAACCGTGATAGAACTCAGGGTCGAGGTCTGAACTTCCCTCATAGTAATTCTGGTATGCGGTAAACCATTTCAGACCCTTTTCAAATTCCGGATCAAGCTTCGCTCTGACTACAGACTTACCGCCTTCCGCACTTATCAGGTATTTACACCTGACATCGATCAAATTATCATTCAGCTTGTCATGCACCTTCACAACTACATAATCACCGGTACCGTTAAAGTCTGTTAAGGTACAACAATCTTTGATCTCTGCACCGGAATTCTTAACAAGAAAGTAGTCATACTCAGAGCGCCATACGTTAGGCGCTCCACGGCCATCTTTAGTAAAGGGATAATCCTTATAGTTTTCATCATCAGACCAGAATCTGACTCCCTTTAAAAGTTCGGGAGTAACGTACGCAGACTTCGGAATCTCTCCAAAATATTCCTCGGTAATGTCCTGTGATTTTCTAAAGATGATTCCGGAGCATATCTTGTATCTGGGAAGTTTCTTCTTCTCCAGTACCAGCACGCTTAACCCTTCATTCACCAGGCCTTTTGCCGCCGCTGCACCTGATGGGCCGGATCCCGCTATCACAACGTCATATTCTTTTTGCATTAATTAGTCCGGATATGTTTGCGTGAGAAATAGTCTTTTGTTAAACTTATCACTACACCACTAAGGGCGATAAGGGCAATGAGGTTTGGCAATGCCATTAAACCTAATGTGATATCAGAAAAATTCCAGACAAATTCCAACTGAACTATTGCTCCTACAAAAAGAGCAATCACATATACCCAACGATAAGGAGGAATTGCTCTGGGACCAAATAAATATTCTGCACAACGGTCTCCATAATACGACCAGCTAATGGCAGTGGAGATGGCAAACAGTATCAACCCAATCGCTACTATAACCCCGCCCACATACGGAATCCCCGCATTGAAGGCATTCTTTGTTAAAACCGACGAATCTGCCTCACCAGTCCATTCTCCAGTAATAATAATAACCAATGCCGTCATGGTGCATATAATCAGAGTATCAACCAGAGGCCCCATCATGGCGACCAACCCTTCTCGTACAGGCTCTTTTGTCTTTGCGGCAGCATGGGCAATTGGGGCACTTCCAAGTCCTGCTTCATTAGAGAAGGCCGCTCTCCTTACTCCCCACGTTATTGCATATAATACAGTAGCTCCGGCAAAACCACCCGTTGCAGCAGTTGGAGTAAATGCATGTTTAAAGATCAGATAAAATGAATCTGCTATCCTGTCATAATTCCATAATATGATAAAGAGCGCCCCTGCAACATATATTGAAGACATAACGGGTACAAGCCTGCTTGCGACCTTTCCAATCCTTTTGATACCGCCGATAATCACCATGCCTACGATTATAGAAATTGCTAATCCGAGAATTGCCTTCAGGAAAAGCTTTTCAGGTATAACTGTAGATATCTTACCATCACTTAACTTATTAATACTGCCATCACCATTTACAAATCCGAGTTCTTCTATTAATTTACCACCGTTTGTATCTATAAGTGTAAATTCATGTTTACCATCTGTATAATCTGTAAACTCAATACTATTATTGTCTGTAGCTACTTCTGCAAATACAGAATTAGGAGAATTTGGAGAATCTGCCGGATGAAGGTTTATTGTATTTAACAGATCACCAACCGTACCTGCCCGGGAGATATCAATCTCGATTGCCTTGCCATCTCTCGTCTTTATGATAAAATCCGTACCCTCCTGCACGCTGATCTCTACCCCATTGTTCATCCCGGACAGTGGAGTATCGTTGTAATATTTTTGTGTAGCAAATTGATCTGTAAAGGCGATGGTCATTGAATTTGATTGAACCATATTACCACCACCAAACGTAGCAATCAGTCCACAACCGGCAAAGAGTATGGCCAGCCATTTGAATTTCTTGCCCATTCCCCTCTCAATATAATACATAGGGCCGCCGCTTATAGTGCCGTCACTATGAATGACACGATATTTCTGTGAAAGAGTACATTCGGCATATTTAGTAACCATGCCAAATAGTGCAGCCACCCACATCCAGAAAACTGCTCCCGGACCGCCGGCATGTAAGGCGATTGCTACACCAGCAATATTACCGACTCCAACAGTTGCAGAAAGAGCTGCACAGAGCGCCTGAAAATGGGTTATTTCTCCCGGATCATCGGGATTATCATACTTGCCTCTGGCAATTGCTATAGCATGACCAATCCTCCTGAATTGTGGAAAGATGAGCCTTATACTGAAATACACACCGGTACCTACAAGCAAAATAACCAGCGGCATACTCCAGATGTAGCCGGCAATCTTTCCTAGGAATGCTGTCGCTTCTCCCAGCCCTGTAAGATTCATGAGTGGTAAGGTATTAATTATGGTAGTTCCTCAATTCCTTAATTACTTAATTCCTTAATTACTATTCTCTTTCAATCCATCCACCCCCAACTACAATGTCTCCATCATAAAATACAGCCGCCTGACCCGGTGTTATGGCGCGCTGCGGCTGCTTGAATACAACCCTGACGCGATCATCTTCCAGAGGATAAATTACGGCTGGAGCATCGTCTCCCTTATACCTGATCTTTACCGAAGAATTCAATTCCTTTTCCAATCTTTCAATCATAATCCAGTTTACATTATCTACTGTAAAAGTGTCCCTTAAAAGTTTTTCCGCAATTCCAACCGTTACTGTATTCTGAGAAGGATCAATATCAACTACATATCTTGGCTCGCCAAATGCGATGCCCAATCCTTTCCTCTGCCCGACTGTAAAATTATGAATGCCGTCATGTGTGCCCAGAGTGTTACCGTTCGTATCCTTTAATAAACCGGTACCAATCTCGGAACCCACCCTTTCGGTAATCAAATCACTGTAACTTTTACCGGTAACAAAACAAATCTCCTGGCTTTCCGGCTTGTCTTTTGTCTTCAGGTTAAGGCTGGAGGCTTTTTTGCGAACCTCAGTTTTGGTCATATTCCCGAGTGGAAACAGTGCGCGGGATAATTGCTGCTGATCAAGCGAGAAAAGGACATAAGACTGGTCTTTATTCTCATCTATTCCCTTTTTCAATACATATCTGTCGTTGAGCCTGTCGATCCTTGCAAAGTGACCTGTAGCCACAGAATCAGCATCAAGGTAATCCGCAAATTTAAGTAATTTACCAAACTTAAGTTCCTGGTTGCATATTATACATGGGTTGGGGGTCCTCCCTTTTAGATATTCATCACAAAAGTATTCAATGATACCATTAAACTCATCTTCAAAGTTAATGACATAAAAGGGAATTCCAAGAGATGATGCAACATTTCTGGCATCTCTGGCGTCTTCAGCACTACAACACGTTGCCGTTTTTCTGTCCGGCGCAGGCACATCTGTAGTATTTCCAAGACGCATGAACAATCCGATTACGTCATATCCCTGTTCAATTAAAAAATGAGCGGCGACGCTGCTGTCAACGCCCCCGCTCATTGCTATTACTACTCTTTTTGCCATTTTAAAATCTAGCTCTTTCTGGATAATGGGATATAGATGAAGTTTCTCAGACCTTAAGAGGAATTGGGGTGAAACATAGTAAAAAGACAATCAGCATTAAAATCCCTATACATTTACGTTTAAAATCAAGCTGTATAAATGGGTCTGCCGGTGGAGGATGCTTGAATCCAAACAACAAAAGCATAACGGCAAAAATAATCCAACCCGGATAAACAAATAATGTAAAGATGCAAAATGCACCAATACCTGCCTTATACACAATACCACTATACTTTCCCAATAAAGCATAAATGATGTGCCCTCCATCAAGCTGCCCGATAGGCAGTAGATTAAGTGCAGTAACAAAGAGCCCTGCCCAACCGGCAAAGGCAATCGGGTTTAAGACAATATCAAAACCCTCAGAAACTTCACCTACCATCATCTTTGCAAAAAAGGAAAAGAGTAAAGGTTCCCCCAACCCCAGGTAACTTGTCGAATCCTTGGGAATAGGAAGAACCTCAGAAAGGCTCAGGCCTATAATCGTGATCGGAATCGCAAAAATCAGACCCCCAATCGGACCTGCAGCCCCAATATCAAATAAGGCACGTTTATCAGGAATATGACCCTTCATTTTGATAACTGCACCAAATGTACCGAATGGAGGAAGCGGCACAGGAAGGAAATATGGCCATGTTGCATCAACACGATACTTTCGGCACATAATGAAATGTCCCATTTCGTGTGCAAGCAAAATCGTCATTATACAAATAGAATAGCTTGGGCCATTTATTAAATAAGTAGTGAAGGAAGCCGCAACAAAAAGGATAAAATTTATCCTCGGTATACCAAAAAAAGAAGGCGTAGAAAGGAAACCCTTTATAGCGCCTCTGATAGAAATTTTGCCATTCATAATCTATAAAATCAAATTTTTCTAATCATCGTAATTTGTGATAAACTTAAGCCAATTTTAACTTTACATTAAAATGTTGTCAAGCTAAAAGGAAACAAGGGGACAATTAACAACTTAACCGTACAAGCCGGAATTATAAATATAATTAAGGGATTCCCGCCTAACAGTCTGGCGGGCAGGGAGAGATTGAATTCCTCAACATATTTCTCTTTGACTCATGTTCATAGCGATGGTAACATGTAACCAATTGTCTTTCTTCGATGAATGTTGACGTAAACAGGAATACCAGAACACGAATTTAATGGTCTATAATAATAAATATACGCCTGAAAAAATGGTCGGGCGTACAGCAAATTTGACGATTTTTCTGGGAATACTCTACACAAGCCTGAGCATTGTCGCCGTTTCGGGAATCACTTCTCTCTCAACAAGGGGATACGGGATACAGAGTATTATCATAGGATGTACGATAGTTGGATTAGGCTACGGCATCCGTTACGGAAGCAAAGCATGCTTATACATAGCAACCGTTTTATTCGGGATGTTAGCTGCATATTTCATGTATAATTTCCTGATAAACAAATCAATTAATTCGATAGTACGTTTTGCATTCAGTGTATGGGCAGTCAGCAAGCTTACCGGAACTATTCCGGTAATGGCCAGGTTAAAGGCAAAGGGATCTTCACCGGACAGGAGCAGTCGTTATAAAGACTTTTTTTTAAGGCACACACAACATAAATAAGATAATATAGATTCAGACATCAACAAGGAGAAAAAATGGGAACCGATAAAAAGAAAGTTGTCCTGGCGTATTCAGGCGGGCTGGATACATCTGTCGCTATAAAGTGGATACAGGAAAAGTATAACATGGACGTAATAGCTCTGACCATTGATTTGGGGACTGAAAAAGATCTGAAACCGGTAGTGCAAAAAGCAGTAAAGACAGGCGCATGCAAGTCAATGATTATAGATGCAAAGGAGGTCTTTGTTAACTATTTCATCTTTCCTGCACTTCAGGCCGGTGCCCTTTACGAAGGAATATATCCTCTTGCAACCGCACTCGGCAGACCATTGATAGCAAAACTGCTCGTCGATACAGCGAAAGCAGAAGGTGCCTGTGCTGTAGCACACGGATGCACCGGGAAGGGAAATGACCAGGTCAGATTTGACATTGCAATACACACGCTGAACCCATCTCTACAGATAATTGCACCACTACGAGAGTGGAATATGACCAGAAATGAAGCCATGGATTATGCCAAGAAGAATAATATCCCCGTTGATGTAAGCACTCAGAACCCTTACAGCATAGATGAAAACATCTGGGGAAGAAGTATTGAATGCGGAATACTTGAAGACCCATGGGCAGAACCACCCGAAGATATTTACAAAATGACAAAGAACGCAAACGATGCCCCCGATGAACCAACATACATAGAAATCGGTTTTGAAAATGGAATCCCTTTAACTTTGAACGGACAGGAGACTGATGGCATAAACCTCATAACCGAACTAAACAAGATAGCCGGTGACAATGGCATAGGAAGAATTGATCATCTTGAGAACCGACTTGTCGGCATAAAGTCAAGAGAGATCTACGAATCCCCTGCCGCTATAGTGCTCCACAAGTCCCATCAGGCACTGGAAGAAATAGTCATGACAAAAGATACTCACAGATTCAAGGATATGGTTTCAACCCACTATTCAGATATGGTTTATAACGGCTTGTGGTTTTCAACATTTCACCAGGACCTGGTAGCTTATATATTAAGTAACCAGCGATTTGTTACCGGTACTGTAAGACTGAAACTATTCAAGGGCAATTGTATTGTGGCCGGCAGAAAATCACCGTTATCATTGTACGACCACTCACTCGCCACTTATGATGCCGGAGACACCTTTGAACATGATGCGGCAGCCGGTTTTATCAAGATCCATGGTCTGCCGACAAAGACCCAGGCACAAATTCAACTTAAGGCACTGAAAGAAGGTGAAGTTATTCCCTCAATCATGCCGCCCAGAGTCGAGCCGACAGATGTAATGGAGAAGTAAAAAGAATTTCGCTTCTGACGTTATACAGATTTAATATTCCAATCTATGAAAAAACCTCCCGAAAGGGAGGTAACATTCATAGTCTCTCTGCAACTTCTTGCTTTCCTTCTATTTTGTATTAAGAAAATTTGATATTTGTCTTAATATTAAATCTGGCAATAAATCTCTGTTGTCCTCGGTTACTTCGTTTATTTCCATATCTTCCCTCTTCTTTATTTCCAGGATAAAGGCGTCTCCACCAAATGTTATTGTGCCTATGACGATATTTATTGCATCAAGGGTATTGACCGCTGCCTGTTTGAAGGCCGTGGAGAAGCATTCCATCTTTCCAATCTCATCGAGTATTATGATATGATTCTTTACGGGAGCGATTGAAGGTACGGCAATGCCTTCAATATTATCAATACTTACGCCGTATCTTCTTATGTGGAAATCAGACTTAATATCCTGATGAGCAAGATAACCTTTTCTACCGTCAAGGGTTTTTATCAGGAAACCAACTCTTTTACCGTCTACTCTCTCTTCTTCGGTATAGAATCCGTTAGCGGGATGGCCCAGCTTTTCAATTATTTTCTTGATGACCGTGGTCTTTCCTGTAGACGGAGCACCTGTTAAGAAAATGTTTTTCTTGTTCATATAAAAAACTTATCTGGAATAAGCCTGTCGGTAAGGTCCTGTTTCATTCGCCTATCTTTATTTGTGATATGTTCAGCACTTCCATTTCATTCTCTACCAGATATCTGATCTGATCTTCTGCATCAAGCTCGTTCTCTGATTCTGCACTGATAATGAATATCTGCTCTCCTCTTTCTATATCTTCGCCTTTTTCTCCTATTCCAAGCTCTACTCTTACCCTGAATTCGTACATTTTTCCTTTCTCCTTTTTAATATTAGTTCAAAAGTGTTATTTTAGAATCATTCATGTTAGACTTCAATCAAGTTTGGAAACCGTTAAAATACAAATTAAATAAAGTATTTTCCGGGCCAGCAATAAAACTTCATTATTGCCAGGACTTGATTCTGTATTGAAACCGTGAGCGAGTTTATCACGTAATCTTCTTAGAATCTCTCCTAAATTAGCAAGCGCTTCACGGGGAGCAGAGTCTCTTGACGATCTTACTTCCGCAATTATCCTCATAGTTGAATCCTCAACTGCCTTTTCATCAGGGTCGGCAAGTATAGTTTCCAGTGGCGGGTCGAGAAAAATCAGAGAGTCCACGGATCCATCCTTCAATAGCCTTTTAATCTCTTCTTCAGAAAGTTTCTTAAAAAGCGATTCTATTCTTTGTCGATCGAGATCACGTTCGCTTTCGCCCTGCATTACATCTGCAACCTTTGTCAGTGCAGCCCACATGGCATCAAAGGCTTCGTTATCTGGTAAAGATTGTGTTGAAATGATCTCATTTAGAATTTGTTCTCTTTCAGAATTTTCCATTTTAAATTATAAGATAATTTTCTGGCACCTATCCTCCACCTGAATCAGTAAAATCCAATTGCCCTTCCATGTCCCTATTAAAACTTTTATGGCATGCATCACATGACTCTATCAAATTATCAAATTCAAGATTTGCATTGATAGTGTCTTGTCTTTTACTGCACATAATTAACTTATTTATAGCACTGTTAAATTTGTTGCTTAATACAGAAAACTCTTCTGTAACATGAGGATTCTCAATCATATACAGTGTAACACAACTGAAGCCTATACCCTCTTTGAGTTCATGAGTCCACATATCTATTTCAACCCAGTTATTGTTTCCTACTGCCCTTGACAGCCGCCTCATCGTTATACCCGCCTTCTTCATGGCCCCTGCCAGAGCGCTCTCTTCTGGCACGTCTGCCTGCAACTCTTCAACCTCTTCAACCCTTTCAACCCTGACTTCCTCAGACTTATTACAGGAAGCAATGGTCGTAAGAGTTCCCATAATTAATGCCAAAATAATTAATGTATGCTTCATTTTCTTGTTCCTCCTTTTAGTACCTATTTTTCCCCATGTCCTTTTGCTTCGAAGAATGTCACCTCTACCAACATTTTCTCTTCTCCGCGCAATATCTCTATCCGGCAGGTATCCCCCGCCTTCTTCTGTCGTACATGGTAGATTACATCAAATACCTTATCTACACTCTCATCATCCATTGACAGGATAATATCTCCGGCCTTCAGTCCGGCCTTCCCGGCAGGACTATCCTCCCGTACACTTTCAATAGCAACCTTCTGCTTCTGTTCTTCTACTTTCTTGTCCTGCTTTTCCTGCTCTTCTTTTTCTTCCTCTTCCTTTTCTTCGTAAGCTTTTCGGATAACAACGCCCAGCATCACCTTTGGTTCTTTACTCTTGTCCAGCTCAACGACATTTACATAATCCGCAGGCTGGAGAGGTATATCACTTGCAAAGAGAGGATGATCACCTTCGGGCTTTAGATCCCTCAACTCGTAAGTTGTTATAGTAAGGTACGGAAGATGGTTGCTCCGGTACACCCTTTTGGGAACACCAAAATGATAAATGACATGGCCTCCACCTATGAACACCAGCATCTTTCTGTCTTTCCCCTCCGGAGAAGAGAGATATTTTGATATGCTGTCGGCCATAACATCTTCCCAGACGCACTGAATCAGATAAAACCTTTCGAAGGCTTCACTTATATCTGCATCGCCATGTCCCTTCATTATCCTTGCCAAATATCTTCTGTGATAGACGTCGGTAGTATCTATTTCCGGCAGGGTCTTTTTCTCCTCCTCACTCAAACCTTCAATCCCTTTTCTGCTTATCTTTTTCTGGAACTTCCTATTAATGTTCAGGGCAACAACCGGAATCTTATTGTCACGTATAAAGTCCATTATACCTTTATAATGATTATAATCATAACCCCACTCATCATCCCAGTCTGTTGAAAACAACAAATCCTTTTCGCTGATCTCTCCGCCTGTCCATTTATCAAGGACATCCTGATGCGGCCTCTTAAACATCTCCAGGCCGACCGCAATATTGTCACCATTTCTCTTATAAAATTCCTTGAGTACCTGCAGCTCTAATTCATGAGACTCTCTGTTTGAATGTACCTCACCTACATAAACGATCCGTGTCCCGTCAAGGGAATCGGCAAGTTGTGAAAAGGTTATCTTCTCACCTGTTGCAACATGGACAATATCTCCCACGCTTATCTCAGCAGGAAAGTTTCTCAACCTGTCAGTTTCTAGAATACTTGTAACTGAGCGGCACCCCATGCCTATTACAACAATTACTGCTATAAATAATAATTTCTTGTTTAACATTGGTTTTATTGAAAATAATAGGACGCGGATAAACCCCAGTGAAATAACTTCAGATTTCACAGAGCAGGTATGGTCGAAAGGCTCTTAATTGGATCTTATGCAAATCTACACCAGACCATGCTTTTTGAAGCAGTCTATATATCCTCTGTCTGTACCCTGAATGTGGCTGACGAACCAGACTTTCAAATGTTCCAGTATTTCGTGCGCAAGCATACTATCGCCTTTACCCACATCATCGAGAAAGGCTATTGTCTCAATGGTAAAATCCTGGTGTTCTTTCTTGTGTTGTTCATAATCCGGATAACCAGACTCCAGCATATAAGTCTCTTCAGTTGCAAAATGTGTTTGAGCAAAATCATTAATTTCTCTCAAGATTCCTATTATCTCTCCTGAATTGCCTTTGTGCCGACTTGCAGCAACCGCTTTATTGATAATGCCAATGAGTTTCTTATGCTCCTCATCAATCTTTGATATGCCCACGTTGTATTCGTCGTTCCATTTAATCATTTTTTATAAATGAACACTTTCGTTATCTGTTAATTTATACTCAGGGTTAACATGAATGTTATTCTTTTATCCGTGAAAATCCGCGTTTATCAGCGTCCAGCATTACGGATAGATCTCCATCTTTTCCCCGATCGCATAGAGCTTGCCGTCTGTTGAGGCTATATATATAGTCCCGTCCTTATCTATTGAGGCAGATGATTCTATGGCACCGCCTGTTTCTATATACCATTTCATGGTACCGTCCGGATTGACAGCGTAGAACTTCTTGTCCCTTGAACCGACGTATATCGTTCCATTGGCATCAATGGCAGGCGATGACATTACTGAATATTTTGTTTCAAACGTCCACTTAAGCGTACCATCAGGATTTATAGCGTAGAGGCGCCCGTCTCCGGAACCTATATATATAGTTCCGTCCAGCGCCAGGGCAGTGGAGGAATCAATATCATACTCGGTCTTATACTGCCATTTCAGTTTGCCGTCAGGTTCAAGCGCGAAAAGGTTCGCGTCCTCAGAACCAAAATATATCGTTCCGTCATCTCCAATTGAAGGTGATGACTCCAGCAGATAGCGAGTGCCGAATGACCACACTGCCTTGCCATCAGGCCTGAGGGCAAACATATAGTAATCTTCTGCACCGCAATAAACCATACCATCGTTTCCTATCGCAGGAGAAGACCATATATGATCCGCCGTCTCGTATCCCCACCTGTGCTTACCTTCCGCGTCCACAGCATGTACCCTGTTATCCCAGCCTCCAAAATAAAGCGAGCCGTCATCACCTATTGCGGGAGACGAGATAATACCTCCGTTTGTTTCGTGTTTCCATTTCAGCTTGCCGTCCGGATAGAGCGCATAGAGGTATTTGTCCCAGGAACCAAAATATATAACGCCATCAACATCGATTGCCGGCGTTGAGTCCACTTCAGCCCCTGTCTCAAATTTCCATTTCAAAGTACCGTCAGGATTCAGGGCATAGAGGTGCATGTCCTGCGAGCCGAAATATATAGTACCGTCTATGCCTATTACGGGAGATGATGATATTGGTGCACCGGTCTGAAACGTCCACTTTATCTTATTTGTCTGAGAAGCCGC
>Ga0208894_1001298_pt1 | contig 15088 bp, 14 predicted proteins | sample ETNtaG_12_FD_185752 | JGI IMG/M metagenome (GOLD analysis project Ga0208894, IMG submission 185752) | Marine microbial and viral communities from oxygen minimum zone, Eastern Pacific Ocean - ETNP201306SV49 (SPAdes) (version 2) | ecosystem: Environmental > Aquatic > Marine > Oceanic ... | reverse complement strand
AAAACTTAACAATCGTTAAATCTGGGTTATTACTTCTCATTATGATTGATATATAATGGGACAAATGGCGGTATCTTCCAAACAATTTAGATAACGGCTTAACTCTCCATTAACGGGTATTCTTTTCGCATAATCTGTGCAAAAATGGACCACCATTCCAACTCTTGGGGATTGACTTGTATTTTGCATGGATGAATGATAGGTCAGAGACGAATGGATACTAACTTGTCCTTTTCTAATAGTTGCATTAATTACTTTGTAATCACTTTGTGCATCTTGCAAAATTTTGTATTGTTCGGAGATATTTTTATCAAAAAAGTCAAGACCAGCTATATTATTCCACTGGTTTGACCCTTGGATATACCGGACAGGGCCGGATTCTGGATTTACATCTGAGAGTGCGATCCAGGCAGTAAAAACACCCTTGGGTTTCCAGAAAGGCCAATACTGGCTGTCTCTATGCCAACCTGCATTCCCTTTTTGTCCTCCACCCGGGGGCTTCCAAACAACCTGAGAATGCCACACCTGGATTCTCTTTGCCTCCGTAACATTAGCCAACCATTTCCCAAAATTTTTTTCGGTAATAAGGTCCCATACTTTTTGATTACTAAAATGGGGCTTATCTATTTTTATGATATTTTTCGGATCATCATCAATCTCCCAGAATCGAGCCTCTGGAGGCTTTCCGGTTTCATATTTCCCCTGTATTACATCCGATAGTCCGTTACGTGCGGCGTTTGTCCGATTAGAATTAAATATTTTTGGTAAAAAACAAAAACCTTCAGATTTTAACTTTTGTTTGAGATCTGTGATAGGCGGTTTATATATCATGAATATAATTTTTGGTTACCTCTTTCCATAATAAATATCCTTCACCGTTAATATGTAGCCCATCATTTGAATATTTTTTATCTAATTCTCTTTCTGAGTTTAAAAAATGAGAAAATAGATCGACGTAAACTATGTCCAGATTCCCAGCTAATTTCTGAATGTTTTGATTAAGGGCTTCTATGTTTTCATTTGATGCAATTGGTATACCAATGAAAGATTTTTTATTTATCGGTAAAATACTGTGGAGAAATAACTTAGTGCTTGGATTGTATTTTTTAATTTTCTCCACAAGTAGTTTATACTCTAAAAATATTTCATCGTTTGGATCACCACGGTTCATATTGTTAATTCCAATCATAAGGAAAAGCGCTGCTGGTTCACTTGTTTTGAGAAATTCGAGCCTTTTTGCAACACCTTCAACAACATCTCCTCCTATACCTCTATTTAAAATTTCAGGATTATCAAACAATTCACTCCAATTGCATTGTTCGGTAATGCTGTCCCCTATAAAAATGATAGCTCCCTTTTTAACTGGTAAATTATTGAAGTGGGAGACACGTCGGCTATAATGACTATTCATAGCTTGTGTCCAGAAATCCTGCGCAAATATATTTGTCACAATTATAAATATTGCTCCATATTTTATTTTATTCAACAAAATGGATTATTTTTCTTTCTATGTTGACTCAAATGATAATTCGAAGTTGTAACCAAAAAATACAGATAAAATTACTAAAAAATTATATTCACTTTTGCTAATTAAATTTTTAGATTATGAAATAAATAATTACATTATGGGAAGATAAATATTTATAGGTTAGTATATGAAATTAGGTCTTGGTCTCTACAAAAGCTTATTAAATAGTACAAATTTCCAATTTGCCAAGCAGGCTGGTGCAACACATTTAGTAGTCCAGCTTGTGGATTATGTTAAGGGAAGTAAAAATCCTTCATTAACAAAAAATTACCTAGATGGTTGGGGAGTAACATATAACAGAGACATACTGTGGCAATACGAAGATTTGATGGCACTTAAAAAAGAGATTGAGTCATACGGTCTTAAATGGGAAGCAATTGAGAATTTTGATCCGGCGCATTGGTATGATATTTTGTTGGATGGCCCTGAAAAGAAAGTCCAGATTGAAAATCTTAAGCAAACTCTTAAAATGATCGGCAAAGTTGGCATACCTATTGTAGGATATTATTTCAGTATTGCAGGCGTTTGGGGATGGACAGGCAAACATACTGGCAGAGGAAACGCTAAATCCATAGAATTTGATCAAAGCCTCATTGACGTTAATCGTCCTATCCCTAATGGAATGGTTTGGAATATGCAATATGATCTGGATGTGAATAATGGCTTTATTGCGCCTGTTTCCAGACCTGAAATGTGGGAAAGGCTGCAATATTTTTTAAATGAAATAATGCCGGTCGCAGAGGAAAACAATATAAAACTGGTTGCTCACCCGGACGACCCTCCCATAAAAAATATGCGAGGAACTGCAAGGTTGTTTTATCGTATGGAAGAATATGAAAAACTATTAGATTTGTACGATAGTCCTTCTAATGGGTTCGAGTTATGTATGGGGACTGTCCAGGAAATGGAAGGAAGCAATCTTCTTGATTTTCTGGATAAGTATTCCCGCTTGGATAAAATAGGTTATATCCATTACCGCAACGTGATAGGTAAGGTTCCTCATTACAGGGAGGCTTTTGTTGATGAAGGCGATATTGACATGGTAAAAGCTTTAGAAATATTGAAAATAAATAATTATGACGGAATAATTGTGCCAGATCATACACCAGAAATGTCATGTGATGCAGCATGGCATGCGGGGATGGCTTTCGCAATGGGATATTTGAAAGGAGCTATGCAGAGTATAGAGAATAATACATGAAAAATAATAATAAACTCCTTCCATTTACAAAAGGCACATGCTCAATCTCTGATGATTGGACTTATAAAGATATGAAGGTAGTATGGTTAGAAAATGATTATTTGAAAATTGGGGTTCTTGCTGGTCGGGGCAGTGATATTTTTGAATTTAGGTTCAAACCTCTTGATTGTGATTTCATGCTTCGTTTATCAAAAGGTATTCGCAATCCATTTCAGGATTTCAGCCAGATGAGAAATACCCCAAACCAATTCGAAGATTATTACTATGGAGGCTGGCAGGAGATTTTACCCAACAGCCCTACTTTCAACTATAGAGGTGCTTCGCTGGGCCAACATGGAGAAATCTCCCTCATTCCCTGGAAATATTCCATTGTTGAAAATGACGCCAAGAAGGTATCAATAAAGTTATGGACTAGACCATTGAGATTCCCCATTAAGATCGAAAAAACACTTAAAATTGTGCATGATAAGCCGACCTTATTCATAGAAGAAAATATTGTAAATGAATCAAAAACAGACTTGGACATAATGTGGGGACATCACATAGCATTTGGCCTTCCGTTTTTAGAAAATGGTGCTCAAGTTGAATGCAATGCCAAAAAAATGATCTCTGAACAGGCAATGCCCGATAGCCGTCGGTTCAAACCTGGAGTGGAAACTAATTGGCCATCCGCAATTAACCTGAATGATCAAAAGGAAAATGCCAGTATCATACCTGCGGAATCAGAATTTCCGTATAGTGAACTAAGCTATTTATCAGGATTCGGAGAAAAAGGAAATTATTCAATTATTGATTCAGATCGAAACATTGGTTTTCATTTATCCTGGGATGCGACCATCTTTAAATATTTATGGTACTGGCAGGAACGCTATTCCACCCAGGATGCACCTTGGTGGGGCAATACATATGCCATCGCCTTGGAACCTTGGACTTCCAGGTGGACACCAGATCCAAAACAGGCAATTAATAATGGCGAATGGTTATCTATCCCAAAAGATGGAACCATTTCCACAAAACTTTCTGCTTCTGCGATCATTCCATAATTAATGTGGGAGAAACATTTATGAAAAACTATTTAAAAAATTCGGTAATCTTCGCAGACGGCTTGGATCATCCCGAATGTGTGGCTCTGCACCCGGATGGATCCGTGTGGGCCGGCGGAGAAGGAGGACAAATCTATAAAATCTCCGAAGATGGAACACAGGTAAACGAAGTTGCCAATACTGGAGGATTTATACTAGGAATTGCATTTAATCCTACTGGTGATTGGTTGATAATATGTGATTTAAATAAACACTGCCTTTGGAAACTGGATATCCACAGCTACGAATTGATTAAATTTTCCGAAGGAGCTGATGAACACAAATATAATATACCAAATTATGCCGTGTTTGATGATGCGGGGAACTGTTATGTGACCGAAAGTGGTGCATTCAGGGAAATTTCTGGAAAAATCCTTAAATATGATACGCAGGGGAATGGATCTGTCTGGCATAACGGACCATTTAATTTTGCCAATGGCTTGGCTCTTAACCATGCACAAGATTCCATTTTTGTGGTCTCTTCCTGGCTGCCAGGTGTTGAAAAAGTAGCAATTAATCCGGATGGTAGTCCGGGCGAAAGATCCGTTTATTGCACTTTACCGAAAACTGTCCCTGATGGAATTGCCTTCGATCTTGAAGGCAATTTGCTCGTATCCTGCTATACACCAAATAGGATATTTAAAATAGCGCCAGATCAGACTGCGACCGTTCTAGTTGATGATTGGGAAGCGCATACACTTTCCAATCCCACGAACGTGGCATTTGGAGGTCCTGATAATGATCAATTATATGTTTCCAATCTTGGTCGTTGGCATATACTAAAAATAGAATATGGACAAAAAGGGATGCCTCTTGCATCTCATAAGCGGAGCTGAGATATGTCATTTGAAAATGTGAAAGTAGTTGTTACGGGAGGTGCAAAAGGAATTGGTGGAGCCTGTGTTAAGGCATTTACGGAGGGCGGAGCAAAGGTTTGTATTTTGGACATTGATCAAGCCGGTCAAGAATTCGCTGATACCCTAGGGGACGATACATTTTTCATTCATTGCGACGTCTCAAAAGAAGATGAGGTTAAAACTGCTTTCAAAAAAATAGAAAAAAAATTAGGAGCGGTGGAAGTTTTAGTAAATAATGCAGGAATTCAGCGTTACTCCACAGTGACTGAAACCAGTGAAGAAGAATGGGACCTGGTCATGAATGTAAATTTGAAAAGCGCTTTTTTATGTTCGAAATATGCTATACCAATGATGGTAAATAATAAAAAGGGTTGTGTTATTAATGTTGCCAGCGTACAGTCATTTATATCACAGAAAAATGTTGCACCTTATACAACCTCAAAGACCGCACTATTGGGATTAACTAGGAGTATTGCTGTTGATTATGCTCCTAATATTCGCAGTATTGCTGTCTGTCCGGGAACCGTTGATACCCCCATGTTTCGAAATTCCATTCAAGAATCACCAAATCCTGATGAGGTATTGGAAGAATGTAATGAAATGCATCTTGTGAAGAGAATTTGTTCCAGCGAGGAAGTTGGCAAATTAATCACCTATCTAGCCAGTGATAAAGCTGGTTTTATTACCGGTCAAGCGATCAGGATCGATGGTGGTTTAGGGATAACTATTGGCGGCAGTAAAAGGGATTAAAATTTTGGAATTGACTAAATCTGGAAAAAATACTTTTGGGTCATTGTTTAAATAATAAGGTTACCATCGTCACTGGTGGTGGGTCAGGAATCGGAAAAAGGATTGCAGAGCTGTTTGCAGAAAAAAAAGCCAAGATATACATATTAGAAATTGATAAAAATAGGGGTATAGCTATACAAAATGAAATTATGAAAAATAATAATTTCGGACAGTTTTATCATTGTGATGTATCAGATGGACCGAGCGTTAAAGCTGCTGTTAATAGTATATTAGATGCTGAAAAACGTATTGATATTTTAGTGAATAATGCCGGGATTTCTCACATTGGCACAATAGAACAAACAACTTCTTCGGATCTTGATCGACTATACAATGCAAATGTAAAAAGTGTTTATATGACAACAAAACACGCGATTGGAGCGATGGTCAAAAATGGAGGTGGCACAATTTTAAATTTAGCTTCAATTTTAGCTAAAGTCGGAGTTAATGAAAGATTTGCTTATTCTATGAGCAAGGGTGCTGTCTTAGCAATGACATTATCGATCGCCAAGGATTATATTGGTCAAAATATTCGTTGTAATTGTATTTGCCCAGCAAGGGTCCACACACCATTTGTAGATGATTATTTAAAGAAAAATTATGCGGGCAAAGAAAAGGAAATCTTTGATAAATTATCTACGTTCCAGCCAATTGGTCGGATGGGTCAACCAGATGAGATTGCCCAATTAGCACTTTTTCTTTGCTCGGATGCATCATCATTTATAACCGCAGCTGCTTATGATATTGATGGCGGTGTTGTCAATTTAAGGTAGAGTCGGAGTATAATTGAAGCTTATCCGTTTTGGACCAGTGGGACATGAAAAGCCAGGTCTTTATATAAATGAAGAGACAATTCTTGATTTAAGTGGTTTTGGTAAAAATTTTGACGAGAGTTTTTTCGAAGATGACGGACTAAAAAGACTCCAAAATTGGATTGATGAGAATAGGAAAATCTTAATAAAAATTAATCCAGGTACAAGAATTGGTCCACCAGTATGTCGTCCGAGCAAAATAATTTGCATCGGCCTGAATTTTTACGATCATGCAAAAGAATCTGGAGTAGAACCCCCTACCGAACCTGTTATTTTCTTCAAAGCAACTACAGCGATATGTGGGCCATATGATGATTTCGTTATACCAAAAAATGCAACAAAAACAGATTGGGAGGTTGAATTAGCATTGGTGATCGGCAAAAAAGCAAAATACGTACCTGAAAAAGATGTCTCTGATTACATTGCAGGATATTTACTTCACAACGATTACAGTGAAAGAGAATATCAATTGGAGAGAGAAGGTCAATGGGTTAAGGGAAAGAGTTGTGATACTTTTGCTCCCCTTGGACCATACTTAGTTACTACAAATGAAATTAAAGATATTAATAACCTAGACATGTGGTTAACAGTCAATGGTAATTACATGCAGCGGGGAAATACTCGCAATTTTATTTTTGAGATTCCATACATCGTTTCATACATAAGTAAATTTATGACCCTGCTTCCCGGTGATATTATTTCTACGGGTACACCTCCGGGAGTTGGATTGGGCATGGATCCTCCTTGTTATCTCAAACCTGGCGACATAGTTGAACTAGGAATTGATGGCCTTGGATCCTCCAAACAACAAGTTGTATCTCAATCAGTTTAATAAATGACATATAGGTTGCCTGTTTTCAGCCATTCAGGTTTAAGAATTTCATCCAGCAATAATTCCAATATCTTGAAAATATATTCTGATGTAGAAGGTTGTTTTAATTGGTAGTTATTACATACATGAATCCATTTTAATTTAGACTCTTATCATGGCTGGATCTCATGCACCTAACTGTGAAATTACTGGTACTGAGCGCCTATCATTAAAAAATATCGGCTAGAAAGAGACTGTTAATGGAAAAGAGTCAATTATACCGAAATATTTAGTTTTACCCATCTGAACATCAGGGGTGCCAAAATAACCGGTCTCGATAGAATAACCTGTTCCTTTGTTATAAGATCAGTTCCCGATTGTTTCGATTTGTTCTTGGTACGGATCGTCTGTTTCTTAGAACTAAAATTGTATAATACAAGGATCGATTCTGTCTTACCCAGGTTCGTTCTGGAGAACCCAAGCACTTGTCGGTTATCGATATCATGAACCACCTGGTCGCCATTGGGATGAAATGCACTTTGTTGTTTTCGGATGGAGATCAGTGAACGGTAACGGTTAAATATTTCAAATTGTAAGCTACCCTTGTCCGCCAGTACTTGTGACAGTTCATCCCAATCATACTTTCGACGGTTAATTCTTCTTGGGATACCACTTTCTTCCATACCGAAAATGTCGTTTTCCGAACCAATAAGACTATGGAAATAAATACCGGGGATTCCTGCCAGTGATAGCATTAAGGCCTGGGAAAGAATAAAACGATCAACTACCAGGCCCTGATCAGTCCCAAGTAGATCGCGGTACGTGACATTCAGTTCGTACGGGATATCATTTCCATCGCGTGTTCGATGAAAACTAATTCGCCCACCGGATTCTTTAGTTGCTGTAACCAGTGCTGTAACTCGTTCCCATGGAACTAATCCCTTAATTGGACGAATTCCGATACCATCGTGTGAGGCCGTGAAATTGAGGAAAGTCGTACCGGGAAGGGGTGCATCCAAATTTAGAAGCCAACGACACAACGGCCTTGAATCCTCCTGTAAAAGTGCATCAGCAAGTAGTGGTGGCAAGCTAAACTGATAAACCATGTGGGCCTCGTCCCCATCACCAAAATAGCTAATGTTCTCATCATGAGGTAAGTTTGTTTCGGTCACTAGAATTACGTGGGGTGCTACTATCGAGAGTACATCGCGGAAAAGTTTAATAATTTGATGCGTTTGTTGCAGATTAAGGCACGTGGTACCTGGGATTTTCCATAGAAATGCAACAGCGTCCAAACGAATAATCCTGGCTCCACGTTCAATATAATGCAAAAGCACTTCCAGCATGGCGCAAAGAACCCCTGGATTCTTGTAGTTCAAATCAACTTGGTCCGGGCCGAAAGTCGTCCATATTTTCTTGGGACCAGTGGAAGTCTCAAACTCGTGTATTAATGGAAAAATCCGGGGACGCACAACTGATGATGTGTCCATTTCTGGCGTCACTTCGATGAAAAAATCGAGGTATTGTGGATCCCCCAGACAGAATTTTTGGAACCAGTCACTTCGTTGGGATATATGGTTAAGAACAAGGTCAAACATTAACGTGAAATTTTCATGTACTGCTTCCACGTCACTCCAGGTACCTACTACCGGGTCAACTGCCCTGTAGTCAACCACTGAAAAACCGTCGTCTGATGAAAAAGGATAGAAAGGTAGCAGATGTATGGTATTAATAAGTGACGATAGGCCATTATCCACCAAGAACCGGTTAAGGGCTTGCAACGGGGTGAGTGATGGGTGCCTTACCTGGTCAGAATAGGTGATGAGCACAATATCCTTTTCCGACCAGGCTTGCGTGGATTTCTGCCTGGCAAGGTGACTATGCCTTTCCATCAATATGGTGATTTTAGCCAGGCAATTGGTTGCTTCTAATTCACTGTAGAGAATTCGGAGACGCCGGGCTATTCTTTTTATGGAATTGTCAGGACTAGACATTATTCATTATTTGCCCATGGTAATCCCGGAAACAGTTGAAATAGTTCACACTGGATATATATTTAGCTACCGTATTAAACATACCCCCAGAATAAAAAACTCCTGTAAGCGGATATGCATTTATATACTTCATTTCTTTCTTTGCTAAACAGCCATTAACTAGGTTGGGGGTGTAATAACGTTTATGAATCTTTTCACTAGGCTACGCCACTTTTGCCATCCATTTTATTTATACAGTTCAAACCCATTAAACGGCATATGTTCTTCATTTTTAAAAACGGGTTTTTGTGCATAATTATTTTTAATTCCTTCTACAGCACTTCCACGTAATAAAACACATTCCCAATCTTCTATAGTTACATAGGCCGAAGTAGGAATATACCGAAGCGTTAATCCGATTCGCCATTGGTCAGACACATTGGCATTGGAACCATGTATGATAAACGGATTATGGATTGACACGTCGCCTAAGTTCAATTCTATATCTACTGCTTCAGATTCATTAATTTCATTAGGATGGATAGCCAGGTCCAGCACATATTCTTCTGTATCAACCTTCATCATTTCTGATGGTTTCAATAACATTTTATTTTGAGTCCCGGGAATGACACGCATACAGGCATTTTCCACTGTTGATGGTGTCCCAGCTACCCAAAGAGAGACGACATCCATAGGCTCCAGTGGCCAATAAGAGCCATCCTGGTGCCAACCAACGGGCTTTCCATTAAATGGTTTCTTTGCAATATAATGTGCCCCAAAAAGTGCGATATCAGATCCGATAATATGTTCAATAATGTTTAACAATTTATCACAGTTTAATAAATGATGAATAAAAGGCTCGTGGACCAATAAATTATGGTGGAGTGATTCTGGACGAATATCGGGATATTTTTTACCCAACCAATGAACATGGTTTTTTAATTCATTTGCAAGTTCAAGATCAATCGCATTCCGAATGATCACAAAACCATTGGCATCATATTCTTTCTTGATATCTGAGTAGATAATTTAAAACAACCTTTAATTAATCAAGAAATGCTGTGGGGACATACAATCATTAGTGGTTATACCAATTTGTTGAAATGCCTTTTCACTCGGAGTTTCTTCCATAATACTTCTTTAGACAACTGTAAAATGACTATTATCACTCCTTTCTGGGAAACTGTATACGTTTTAGCAAATCCATAAAACGCGGAAGCGAATGAAAATCATCGAACCATGGTTCTTCTCTGATAAAAACTAAATCCCATGTACGCTCTATGTAGGCTTTCTCCAACAGTTCGAATGTTTCATCAATCTCATCCAAGCTTGCAGCAACATAGGCAATCTGGACAGGTGGAATGTAGTATTTTTCTGCAAGTGAAGTTAATTCGTTAAGCACCTTTCTTGCTTCATCTTTTCTACCTGCCATGCCGTAAGCATGACCTAGCCCTGCTTTAATTTCCGCAAGACCATCTGAGAGTTCAACTGCTTTTCGATAGACTTCGATTGATTTATCAAATTGTTTCAACTGCAGGTAAGCCATTCCAAGCCAGTCAAAACTGGGAGCATAATTCGGTGTCTTTTTTACAGTTTCCTCAAGCAATTCAACCATTTCATTAAATTGATGAGCAAAATAAAGAATCGATCCGTAGCCGATATCTGAAAAGGGATCCATTGAAAGAGATAGTGAATGTCGTGATGATTTCAAAGCCTGCTCATGCTTACCTATAGCTGATAAATACAAAGCATACCAATGATGAGCATCTGGATTTTCCGGATTCAACTTAATAGCAATTTTAAATTCCTGTTCAGCACCCTTCCAATCCCACTCACTAAGTTTCATAATTCCTAAAGCAGTGTGTGCTTTACCTAGTTTATTATTTATTTGAATAGCCTGTAATGCAGCCCTTTTAGCTTTGGGTATTGAATCTTCTCGCGATAAAAAACCATAGCACCAGAGAAAAATGTATGAAACGGCCAGGCCAGCATAAGCACTTGAATCTTTAGGATTCCTTAGGATTTCTTGTTCAAATTTCAATACATCTTTCTCCATAGAATCACAAAATAATTTTCCAGGAAAATTTTGATTTATTTTGACCATCGATTTTACCCTTTTCTTTGAAATGTATATTTTTTAGTCACATTAATAATTTATTATAAACAATCGTTAATAATTATTATTACTATTTGAATTTCAGTATTTTTTATCATTGATAACATTTATTAATACGTTAATTAACTACAGGTTTGTTTTAGTATAAAAAATTCAATAAAGTTATGATACTATCATATGAAAATTGACTGTACGAGCAATAATAATTATTTAGAATCTGGAATAACCAATATTTGAGTTATCCTATTTGCCACCAGTTCAATAAAAATACTATTTTCTTTTACTATTAGTTTATCTTTTATTTCTTCCAAAGTATTTACTAAAAATGCCTCTCTTATATTTCGGGGAAATCTGATTAATGTAGTTTCTGAATCAGAACTCGTTTTAATAACCCTTATAATTATTCCTTTTTTATCATACGATATCTTCTGATTTAATAATTGCAGATTGTTGTCTTCAATTTGAATGAAATACCCTGATTCCGGTTTTGGACAGATCAAAGCCGGATGAATTTCAACCGGTATCATAACTTCTCTGCCCAATTCAAACATTTTCTGTTTACTATACTTTTTAAATGTAGAAAATCCATAAGATAGTTTAATTAAACCAGGCTGACTGGAACTAAAGTTGGTATCCCAGTAATTATTTAATGGCCATGCCAACAAAAGCGGCGATTGATTTCTTTCAATTGAAAAGTATTTTCTACCAAAATTAAAATTTCCAAATTGAACCATTGGAGCATCAGGGCAAAATAAGGCCACACCTTTATCATCATTATATATTGAGGCATAAGATTCAACGGTTTGCCATCCTCTGTTGGATTTTGGTAATTGTTCTTCATCCAGTTCAACATGAGCGCCGCACGTATCGAAATGAGCCTTCCAATCCTGATTCAAATTAAGTGGGAAAACAAAATAGATCGACTCAGGAGTTCTTATATCTTCTTTATGAATTGTAATATCTAAAAGAAGGAGTTCTGAATCATGTTGCAGCGTAATGCGTTGCTCTAGATATTTAGCACCGACCACTTTAAATTTAAGAACCAGAGTAATCCCATAAGGGGTATGTTCAGTTCTAGATTCCAAAAATTCCAATGCAGTTTCATGTTTTTCTTTCCAATTCGTACACCAACAATTTGCATCAAATTTTTCTTTGATCAAATCTCTCGCATATAAACTTGTTCTATCTTTATCAATCAAAGGATCCGGGTATTCACGTACAAATTGAAAAAAAGTGTATTTATTCCTCTGATCTGTTATTTCCCAATTTAATATCTTATCGCACAAAGAAGTGATCCTTCCTGTGTATTTATTGTATTCCAACCTGTGAAATGGAGATTCAATAAAACTTAAACCAACTTCCTCCGGTACGCATCCCGGGCGATTAAGGCGGTGAACTACAGTTCTTTCAATATTATCACCCGCATTGACTAACTTTGTTTTTTCTGCAATTTCCAACCTTTCAAGAGGTATTTTTTCCCAACTGTATGCATCTAATTCAACAGGTCCATAGAGTTGAGATTCCTGTAATTGTTGATATCGATTTATCCAACCAAAACGGGCTGTTCTGAGCCTTTTCCCTTTAAGTTTCCACCAATCCGGAATGGGTATGTAGACTTTTCTTTTCACCGGAATGGAGTTTACAACCATTACACCTTGTTGTGAGTCCAGACTTTCCGGATTACCACTAAGATTTTCCAATTCGTTTATTAGGTAATATTCAACCAGTTCTCTACCCTCATACGCCAATTGTTTTTTCATATGAGATTGTGATCTTACGAAATCATTATCAAATTCGACTGAATTAAAGGCACCCCAAGTATGCTCATCAAAAGTATTAATGTTATTTCGTGCTTTTTTTAAGACATCGTCCATTCTAAACTTTGTTAGATTATTACTGCAAGCTGAAATCATTTCGGCAGTATAAAGTAAAGATTTGGTATTTAAATTTATTTTTGTTTCATACGCTGTACTTGCACAACCAAAATTCCAATAATCTGTCCAATCTCCATTTAAAATTTTGATCTTATTTAGTGGAATTTTTTTTATTCTCTCTAACAACATATTTGGTGTTATGTACCTAATCTTCGGTTCTTTACCTTTTTCATTCCACAATCTAATTAATCTGGCCACATCCAAATTTGGCGGCGCATTGTCATAACATACGGGTGGATTAGCAGTGGTTAAATAAATAAAATCCAAATTATAGTCCATTTTCTCTAAATGGTCTAAATATATCTGATATCCGGTTTCCATTTTTTCCAGATTATTCGTGTGTGTATCCATCAATTGATCGAACATGGTGTAATGAGCTCCATTCATTACAAGTAACTCCCTTTGTGAAGGAGTTTGCCAGCGAAAAACTGAAGGTCGCTTATAAGTATATCCACCAAAATGATTATTTGTAGCCATGATAAACAATTCAATACCTGCATCAGTCATTATGTCTGTTGCGCTCCACGGAATCCCGTTTACGTCATGTTGATGAACGGTCTTTATTTCAACACCGAACAAATCTCTCATTTTTTTAATATTTTGAAGCTGTAGAGAAAGTTGTTCAGCGTTTGAGTTAGGTGTGGTATTATATTCTAAACCCGATATGCCTATTCTATCTTCAGCAACAAATTTTTTAAATTTTTCTACGCGTGATTTATCAGCAAATTTCAGCCATACTACTACCTGAGCTGTTACTTCACAGGTCCAGCGCGGTTTTGAGAACTCATCCCAGTCAGCAGTATTGTCCAATAAATCTAGTGCCTGCTCAATAAATTCGTATTGAAGCTGCCACACAATGGGTTGGCTATGCGTGTATCCTACATCCAAATGACTGTGATGAAGAACTAGTATTTCCTTTATATTCATTAAATGTTCCTGTTTTAATTAATGGAGTTAAATGGCAAATGCCCTCGTTATATTAAATCCTAAATGAATATTCTTATCTGATAATGTCCCTGACGCGTTTTCAATATAAGCACTTTCAATAGATCCCTGAACGTTGGTCACCATCATTTGGAAAACGTTTCCGCCAGTTTCAATATCACATCCTATACCCCATGATTGAACAAAAGTAGAATCTCGTTCCCTCACTGGGAAACATGTATCTGCATTCAAAGATATACGTTTTGTGATTTTCATCCTTCTTCCTACTCCCATGGAATAAAGATCATGCGCATCCACATGCTTTTTAACCAGATTATGGTGAACCAAGGTAGGCATTATTTGAAATGATAAATTTTGAATTATATTGACCATCTATTTTACCCTTTTCTTTGAAATATATATTAATAATTCTAGTCCAACTTTGAAGGATTTAAAGATTATTAACAATAGTCCAGATAGAGGTAGAGGCATCTATTGTGATAATACCAATACAAACATTTCCAATATTATTATTGAAAATAACTCTTCTACTGTTGGTGGTGGAGGTATAAATATTTATGGCAATTCACCTATTGTCAGCAACATTATCGTCAAAGATAATTCATCGAGATTTGGAGGGGCTATTAGCATTGCGGATTACGCAACTCCTTCCCTTTATAACATTTTAATATACAATAATGAAGCGGATGATTTTGGAAAAAATATGCTCGCATCTAATACCACAGATGTTCTTAAAAAATTGCGGCGATTAGTTTTATTGTTATTCATTATTGATTCTTTTTTTAAATAGAAGATTATAATGTTCCATGCACCTAGTATACATCGGTATTAATACATCATCTAAATAAACTTCCTTTTCCAAATAAGGATTGAAACCCGTTGACTCTTCTACCCGGCTGTACCAATATGGTGCCCACATACCATCACTGTCCCTTTTGCCGGCGGGCCAATTCAGCATTCTTTCAGAAAATTCAATTCCAATCCTATTACAGAGTTTTTTTAGCATCATCTCCGGATTTATTAAAATATCTTTTGCATCC
>Ga0208894_1001294_pt1 | contig 15104 bp, 12 predicted proteins | sample ETNtaG_12_FD_185752 | JGI IMG/M metagenome (GOLD analysis project Ga0208894, IMG submission 185752) | Marine microbial and viral communities from oxygen minimum zone, Eastern Pacific Ocean - ETNP201306SV49 (SPAdes) (version 2) | ecosystem: Environmental > Aquatic > Marine > Oceanic ... | reverse complement strand
ATTGAATTTTCATTGTGAAACGATGACGATTATGGGTTGTTACCCGGCGAGTTCTTACAGATTAAATAGTTAATTCACAAACTACATGCATATTGTAGTTATTAATTTTATACTGATATAATAAAAAGGGGCTGAGCGGGAGGAGTTTGTAGAACAACCAGTTCAGAGTAGAAATACAGCAGACTTAACTACAAATTTCTGGTCGTTCAGCCCCTATGGTAATTATGGAAAAAAAAACAAATTTGTCTCTAGCTTTAAAATATAGACCAAAAAATTTTTCTGATTTAATTGGTAATCCAACCATGGTGGAAGCAATCACAAATTCGATAAAAATGGACAAGGTACCGAATGCTTTTCTTTTTTGCGGAATTCGTGGCTCCGGCAAGACATCTACTTCGAGGATACTAAGCAAAGCTCTGAACTGCAAAAATGGCATTGACAATTTATGTTCCGAGTCAATGTGTGAGCATTGTGAGGCTATTACAAATTCAAATCATCAAGATGTTTTGGAAATGGCAGCCGCAGTAAAGACGTCGGTTGATGATATTAGGGATCTTATAGATTTTGCTCGATATGGTCCCACTTCAGCAAAATATAAAATTTATATTTTAGATGAAGTCCACATGATTAGTACTAATGCATTTAATGCTTTACTTAAAATTTTAGAAGAGCCCCCAGAATATTTAAAATTTATATTTGCAACGACAGAAGTTAGAAAAATACCTGTAACTATTTTATCAAGATGCACCAGATTCGATCTAACTAGAATAAAATCAGATTTGCTTTTAGATTTTTTAAAAAAAATATCTCTTTTAGAAAAAGGAAAAATTTCTGAAAATGCATTGAAGTTGATTGTAAAAATTTCCGAAGGTTCTGTTAGAGATGCATTGTCACTTTTAGATCGAGCATTAATTTCACAAAAAGTTGAACAAAAAGAATTAGATTTGAATTCGGCACAAAAAATATTTGCGTATTTCGATAAATCTCATCTAATTGAATTAACCAAATTAATTTTTCAAGGAAAAGAAGAACAGGCACTATTAAAATTCAGAAATATATCTGATCTAGGTATAGATCCAAGAATATTTTTAAATGATTTTTTAGAAATTCTCTATTTTATGAAAAATATTAAAATTTTCGGTAAAAACGAAATAAATTTTTCACTTTCTGATAATCAAACTAACGAAATCAAACAACTATCTAATCAAGTCGATGTAGAAACACTAATAATGTTTTGGACTCTCACAATTCGAATGTTAGACGAATTAAGCATCGTTTCCAACCAACTTCTTTCGATAGAAATGTTTTTAATAAGGTTAATTCATTTGAAAAAGATTCCAAAATTAGAAGAATTGCTTAAAAATGTAGAATTACCCCAGGATAAAACAGGTTCAAAAGAAATTGAAACATTGCCTAATATAGAAAATGAAATTAATAAAGATGTAATTAAAGAAACAGACCAGTCTACAGATCAGATTAAGAATGTTATCCAAGAAAAAAAAGAAATTTTAGATAATGACAAAACATTTAAATTACCAAATGAAAATAAAAACTCCACTGAAACGGTGTCAAATTTTGACAATTTAATTAGTTTGTGTCTAAAGCATAAAGAAATGCAGCTAAAACATGACTTAGAAAGAAATGTAAGTTTGGTAAAATTTTCAAATGGAAAAATGGAATTTTCATTCAATGAAAACATTGATAAAAATTTTATAAAAAATTTATCCAAAAAACTTTTTGTTTGGACTAAAAAAAGATGGATTATTAGCCTATCAAGAGAAAAAGGTCAGCCGACACATCAGGAAATTAAATTGAAAAAAAAACAAACTCAGCTAGATGAAGCAATTAAAACTAACGCTTATAAAAAAATGCAAGAGGCATTTTCCGATGCTAAATTAATTGCCGTAGAGGAAAACGAAGAAAAAAAATGACCGATTTTTCAAAAGTGCTGGAACAAGCAAAAAATATGCAAAACAAGATGAAAGAAACTCAAGAGTCCATAAAAAAAATTGAAGTTGAAGGTGTTGCTGGAGGAGGATCTGTTAAAATTTGTTTAAATGGGGATGGGGAATTAATTAAATTGCATATGGCACCCGAAATAATGAAAGAGAGTAAAGAAATATTAGAGGATTTAATTATCGCTGCGCACGGCGATGCCAAAAAAAAAATAAAAGTAAAAACATCTGAAGAATTGTCAAAAATTACAGGAGGCATTCCTTTGCCTCCAGGCTTTAAATGGCCTTTTTAAACTTTTATGAAAAAAAATATTCCAGAAATCGAAGAGCTTGTTAGACTGATTTCAAAATTACCTGGCTTAGGTCCTAAGTCGGCTAAAAGAATTGTATTAAAACTCATAAATAATAGAGAGGAATTAATAAAACCTTTGGCAAATACACTAGCCCAAATTTATAAAAATATCGTTCGATGTAATATTTGTGGAAATATTAAATCTTCAAATTCTAGTTGCACTTTCCAAACCTGCTCATATTCAGATAAAAATTATAAACAGATTTGTGTGGTAGAAAATATTGCTGATATGTGGGTAATTGAAAATTCTGGAATCTATAAAGGATATTATCATATTCTAGGTGGAACATTGTCATCTTCTGATAACAAAAAAACTGATAATTTACTTATTCCTTCTTTGGTTGAAAGAGTAAAGAAGGATACTATAGATGAAGTTATTTTGGCTACCAGTGCCACAATAGAAGGCCAAACTACCGCACACTATATTCAGGACACTTTAAAAGATACAAAAGTAAAAATCTCAAAACTTGCACAAGGATTGCCTATAGGGGGAGAAATAGAATTTCTTGATGATGGTACTTTATTTTCGGCTTTTAAAAATAGGGGTCCTGTTAGTAATCAGTAGATTTTTTTTCAATTCGCTTACAGTGTAAAATTGGTTCGGTATATCCTGAAGGCTGTTCGCGACCCTTAAATATTAAATCGCAAGCGGCTTTAAATGCAATTGATTTATCAAAATTAGAGGACATAGCTTTATAGGTAGATCGCCCATGTCGCTTATAAGCAGGATCACCAATATTTTGTTTGTCAACGATTTCCGCCATTTTGCGCATTACTTTCATTACTTGTTCAGAATTACAGATGCCATGAAGTAACCAATTGGCAATATGCTGTGAGGAGATTCTCAAAGTGGCCCTATCTTCCATTAGTCCGATATTATTTATATCGGGTATCTTAGAACAACCCTCGCCATGATTGATCCATCTCACAACGTAACCTAATATTCCCTGTGTATTATTTTCCAATTCTTTTGTAATATCTTTCATTTCCCAGTTTGGACGGTCAGCAACTGGAATTTTTAAAATATTGGATAGTTTTGCAGAAGACCTCGATGAGATTTTCTTTTGCTGTTCAAAAACATCAATCTTGTGATAATGAATTGCATGTAAAGTTGCTGCTGTTGGAGAAGGAACCCAAGCACAATTGGCCCCAGCTTTTGGGTGGTTTATTTTTTGCGACATCATATCTTCCATTTTATCTGGCATTGCCCACATACCTTTGCCAATCTGTGCTATCTTTGAAAAGCCGCAAGCAAGGCCTGTATCAACATTCCAATCTTCATATGTTGACATCCAAGTTGATTTTTTCATTTCCACTTTAGGGATCATAGGTCCTGCCTCCATAGAAGTATGTATTTCATCACCAGTACGATCTAAAAATCCTGTGTTTATGAACACGACTCTATTTATTGCAGCTCTAATGCATTCTTTTAGATTAACAGTTGTGCGTCGTTCTTCATCCATAATGCCTATTTTGATAGTGTGACGGTTTAAGGACAATACATCTTCAACTTTTTCAAAAAGCGTATTACTAAAATCAACTTCATCCGGCCCATGCATTTTTGGCTTTACTATGTAAATAGAACCAGTTCTAGAATTTATTTTGTTCTTAAAATCATGCATTGCACCAATAGTAGTTATAAAAGCGTCCATTATTCCTTCAGGAATTTCAGATTTATCTTCTAAGAGTATGGAAGGATTTGTCATTGAGTGACCAACATTTCGATTAAGCAATAAGGCTCGTCCACGCAAGATTAGTTTAGAAAAATCAGACTCTCCTTTTTGTTCTGCGTTGATATAGATGCGATCAGGGTTCAATTTTCTTGGAAATTTTTTTCCATTTTTTTTTATTTCGGCTTGCAGATCTCCCTTCATAAGCCCTAACCAATTTCTATAACCTGCTATTTTGTCTTCGGCATCTACTGCAGCTACTGAATCTTCGTGATCTACAATTGTAGTTATGGCAGACTCTATAATTATATCTTGTATTCCAGCTTTATCTTGACGTCCGTTTGAACCGTTCGGATCAAATATTATATCTATATGGAGATTATTATTTTTCAATAAAAGTGACGATAGATTCGTAGGTTTTCCGGAATATCCAGCAAATTGTCTAAAATTCTTAAGTTTTAAACTTAATTTGCCATTATAAATTTTTGGAATTTCTGAAATGTCTTTCCAGCTATCTTGTTCGAGTGGTACATTTTCGTCTAAGAAGTTACGAGCATACTCGATTACTTTTTTTCCTCTTTCTGGATCATATGCATCTGCACGATTTGTTTCTTCTATTTTCAGAATTGCATCTGTGCCATAAAGTGCATTATAAAGACTGCCCCATCGTGCATTAGCTGCATTTAATGCATAACGTGCATTCATGACCGGAACAACAAGCTGTGGACCCGCAATTACTGAGATTTCATCATCAACATTTTTAGTTTTGATAGAAAAATTGTCACCCTCCTTAACAAGATAACCAATCTTTCTTAGAAAAGATGTATAGGAATTAAAATCTATTTCTTGGCCTTTTCGGGCAAGATGCCATTCATCAATCTGTTTTTGCATTTTTTTCCTGATAGAGAGAAGCTCTCTATTTCTCGGGGCTAATTCGTGGACGGTTTTATCAAAACCTTTCCAGAACTTTTCAAAATTAATATTTGTGCCTGGAAGCAGATCTTTATTTACGAATTCTAATAGTTTTGCAGAAACAAATAATTTACCTTGAGAAATATATTCCATATTTATTTATTAAAATTTTTTATAATTTCGTTGATAAACTAGGCTTTTGATTGTTTAGGGTTTTTTTACATCTAGACAAATTTTTGCCATCTATCTTTATATTATGAGTCATTAGTTGTATGAATTATTATATAGATTAAATATAATAATTAATTAATAACATTTGTAAATGAGAAATTATCTTGAATTTGAAAGTGGGATTAAAGGTTTAGAAGAACAACTAGATAAATTAAAAGACCCTTTTAACAAGGGAGGTTTAGCAGAAGTTGATACAAAAAAAATTAATCAAATTCAAAGTGAGTTAGATCAAAAACTTAAGGAAGTTTATTCAAATCTTAGCCGTTGGCAAAAAACTTTACTCGCAAGACACGAGGAAAGGCCTAGGGCAAAATTTATTATAAATAATTTGTTTTCTGATTTTATAAATTTATCTGGCGATAGACAATTTGCTGATGACAAATCGGTATTGGTAGGTTTTGGAGTATTTGAAGATCAATCTGTTTTAGTTATAGGACAAGAAAAAGGTGATGATTTGGATGGTAGAATTGAAAGAAATTTTGGAATGATGCGCCCAGAGGGTTATCGAAAATGCATTAGATTAATGCAACTTGCGGATAAATTTAATATCCCAATAATATCATTTGTTGATACACCCGGAGCTTATCCTGGTGTGGGTGCCGAAGAGCGTGGCCAAGCAGAGGCAATAGCAAGATCTATAGAATGTTCTATGTCTTTAAGAGTTCCAAATATTTCAATTATTATTGGGGAAGGTGGATCAGGGGGTGCGATTGCATTAGCTTCTTCCAATAAAATAATAATGCTTGAAAATGCAATTTATAGTGTAATTAGTCCAGAGGGTTGTGCTAGTATTCTTTGGCGAGATCCAAAAAAATCATTAGAAGCCGCAGATGCCATGAAGCTTTCAGCTCAGGATTTACTTGAGTTTGGAATCGTAGACTCGGTTATCAAAGAACCACTTGGAGGAGCCCATAGAGATAAGAAAGCATTACTTGATGAAATCAAAAAATCTATCAGGAAAAATTTGAGAGAATTATCCGAATTAAGCAGGGAGGATATTTTAAATCATCGAAAACAGAAATTTCTTTCTATTGGAAGGAAGAAAGGCCTAGTAAAAAATATTGACAGCAGAGATAGAATGACCATGGAAGAAAATGTTTTTTCAAATTTAAAGCAAAAAATTAATAAAAATAAAATAGTTATGATAATTACACTAGCACTAGCTGCTCTAGTTTCATTAACGTTATTGTACCTATAGTGCGCCACAGCAATGTTTAAATTTTTTTTCTGTAACAGGACATCTTTCATTCCTAGATATTTTTTGATTTTTTTTTGCCAGTAATAGGCAATCGGGATTATTTGCCACGTTTATTTTATTAATATTTAAATTTTTATTTTTTTCTTGCTGATTTTCGACTGGTTTTTCAACAATAACAAGATTATTTAGAATGGAAATAGTATCAGTTTTAATTTTCTCAAGTAATTTTTCAAATAAACCAAAGGCCTCTTTTTTGTACTCAGTAAGAGGATCTCTTTGGCCATATCCTCTTAATCCAATTACCTGTCTTAGTTGTTCTAAATATTGAAGATGAGACTTCCAATTCATATCCAAAGTTTGAATAAATATTCTTCTTTCCAATTCATTATTTTGCTCGTCATTTATAAATTCTACTCTTTTTAGTCTCTGTTGGATAAACTTGTCCACAATATATTTTTTAAAATTTTCGTCATCCATATTCATCAAGTTGTTTATTTCTTCTTCACTAATACTTCTTCCTAACAAAGATTTAATTTTAATATTTACGCTTTTATTTTTTGGATCTTTTCTAAGAATTTTTTTATCTTCAACAATTTGATCAATTAATTCCTTAAGAAAGTGTGTCGTCAGAGTGCTTACAGATGAACTTGACAAGATTTCTCTTCTTTGAGAAAAAACCACCTTTCTTTGGTCATTATTACAGTCATCGAATTTCAATAAAGTTTTCCTAATATCGTAATTTCTTGCCTCAACTTTTTGCTGCGCCCTTTCCAAAGCTTTATTAATCCAAGGATGATCAATAGATTCGTTCTCCTTTAATCCAAATTTTTTAAGCATGGCATCTATAGATTCTGAACCAAATATTCTCATTAAATCATCTTGAAGACTTATATAAAAAATTGAATTTCCCTGATCTCCCTGTCGTCCTGCCCTGCCTCTTAATTGGTTATCTATTCTCCGTGATTCATGACGTTCAGATCCTATTACAAAAAGTCCACCAAGTTCTTTAACTTTGTTTTTTTCTTCGATGGTAGAATTGTTATTTTTGTCAATTTGCTTTCCACCCAATTTTATATCTTGACCTCTGCCGGCCATCGAGGTTGCAATAGTTACAGTATTCAATTTTCCTGCATCGGCAATAATTTGTGCTTCTTTTTCATGATGTTTTGCATTCAACACAGAATGTTTAATGTTTTTTTTCTTAAGCAATGACGAATACATTTCTGACTTTTCAACACTGGTTGTTCCGACCAAAATTGGCTGTCCTTTCTTGTGGCATTCAAAAATTTTATTTACTATCGCAAGATTTTTTTCCTGTTCTGTTCTGAAAATTTGATCATTCCAGTCTTTCCGTATCATTGGTTTGTGAGTAGGAATCGAAACAATTGGCAATTTATATATGTCAAAAAATTCTTCAGCCTCTGTGGCTGCCGTACCGGTCATTCCGCTAAGCTTGTGGTACATTCGGAAGTAATTTTGATAAGTTATTGATGCCAGAGTTTCATTTTCAGATAATATTTCCACATATTCCTTTGCCTCTAAAGCTTGATGGAGTCCATCAGAAAATCTTCGTCCTTCTAAAATCCTTCCTGTGTGTTCATCTATTATCTTAACGCAGTTATCTTTCACCATGTAATCTTTGTCTTTGGTAAACAAATAATTAGCCCTTAGAGCTTGATTAACATGATGAACTAAACCCATATTTTCAGGATCATAAAAATTATTATTTTTTAGAATTTCAGCATTGGAAAATATTTTTTCAACACTGTCTGTTCCTTTATCAGTTAGCATGATATTTTTATCTTTTTCATCAATTTCAAAATCGGTTTTGTTTAGTTGTTTTATTAATTTATCGATAGCCAAATATCTGCTTGTTTTGTCTTCTGTGGCACCAGAAACTATAAGCGGTGTTCTTGCTTCATCGACAAGTACAGAATCTACTTCATCGACGATGCAAAAATTATGACCTCTCTGAACAATGTCAGAAATAGAAAGTTTCATGTTATCTCTTAAATAATCAAAACCAAATTCACTGTTGGTTCCGTATGTGACATCGTAATTGTAATTTTTCTTTCTATTATAATCGTCCAAACTATTTGTTATACATCCGACCTGTAATCCCAAAAAATGGTAAATTTTACCCATCCATTCGGAATCTCTCTGAGCTAAATAGTCATTAACAGTCACAACATGAACTCCCTTTTCTTCTAAAGAGTTTAAATAGACAGGTAACGTAGAAACCAAAGTTTTTCCCTCTCCAGTTTTCATTTCGGCGATTTTATTTTCGTGTAAAACAATTCCACCCATTAATTGGACATCATAATGTCTTTCATTTAGCGTTCTAAAGGCAGCCTCCCTAACCAGGGCAAAAGTTTCTGGCAATAGACTTTCTAGGCTTTCTCCTTTTTTAAATCTTTGTTTAAATTCCATAGTTTTTTTTGGAAATTGATCATCCATAAAATTTTTAACTGCATCTTCATTATGGTTAATTTGCGTCACTAATGATTTGAGTCTATCCAATTCTCTATCATTATCTGATTTGAAAATTTTTTTGATAAATCTTGGAATATTCAACATTTTAATATTATTTTTTCATTTGATGAAATTTCATAAAGCTAGTATTTATATAATTATTTATTATCAAAATTAAACAAAATGACTATTAATTTAAAAAATTTGTTAAATCCAAATACAAAAACATCCAAAATGGGAGATTTTCAAGAGTTAAAGAGTATAGAAGGACTTTCTATATCTGCCGTTTCGGCTGATTTGTACGGAGATGGCAGAGATGATTTATCTTTGTTTTATTTCAAAGACGGGGCAAAATATGCTGCACTTTACACAAAATCTAATATTGTTTCGGAAAGCATTCATTGGAATTTGAAAATTAAAAGTAAATTTGTAAGAGCTTTATTGGTAAATACAAAAAATGCCAATACATTTACTGGGAAACAAGGTTTTCAAGGTTTAAAAAAATTGTCTCGGTCACTATCAAAATATTTAACATTAAAATTGGCTCAAGCACCAAAAGGAATAAGAGATGCAATTGATACGAACGAAATAATTTTTGCTTCTACTGGTGTTATTGGAGATGTTTTTCCAACAGAAAAAATAAAAGAACGAATTCCATATTTAATTCAAAATTTAAAAGATATTCAAAATAAATATGTTTGGCTTAAAGCAGCATCATCAATCCTTACTACGGATACGCGTCCAAAACTAGCTTTTGAAGAATGTGAAATTGGAAGTAAAAAAATTAAAATTTCCGCTATAGCTAAGGGATCAGGAATGATAGCACCTAAATTAAACTACAACCATGCTACCATGTTGGCATTCATATTTACCGATGCAAATATTCCATCAGCTGTTTTAAAGGGATTACTATCGAGAAATATTAATACAACATTTAATGCAATCACCGTTGATGGTGATACATCTACAAATGATGCGGTTATGATCTTTGCTACTGGGAAAATAAAAAATTCAAAAATATACAACATTTTAGATCCAAAATTAAAAAGATTTGAAAAAGCTTTGCACAATGTGATGTTAAATTTGTCAAAACAAATTGTTGTAGACGGCGAAGGTGCAAAAAAATTTGTAACAATCAATGTAAGCAAGGCAAGATCAATGCAGGGGGCAAAAAAAATTGCATTTTCTGTCGCAAATTCTCCTTTAGTTAAAACTGCTGTTGCAGGCGAAGATCCCAACTATGGTAGGATTATAATGGCGATTGGAAAATCGAAAGAAAATATAGCACCCAATAATCTAACAATTAGATTTGGAAAATTCACTGTTGTAGAAAATGGTAAGCAAATTGACAATTATAACGAAGAAATTGTTAGGAACTATATGAGATGGAATGCTATAGAAATTAATATTGAATTAAATATGGGCAAAAGTAATTTTACCGTTTATACTTGTGATTTTACTAAGGATTATATTGATATCAATACCGATTATAGAAACTAACTTGAATTATTAAAAAATAATTATTAATTAAATAAGTATGATCAAATACAGTTTAACATGTAAGTGCAGTTGTACTTTCAATAGCTGGTTTGCAAGTTCTAATGAATTTGGAAGACTTATGAAAAAAAAGTTGATTACATGCATTGAATGTAATTCAAATAATGTAAACAAATCTATAATGGCACCCAATGTATCTGGTTCAAAAAAAAATGACAATATAAATTATAAATTTCAAAAAAATATAAAAAAAAAAATTATTGAATATCAAAAATTTATTAAAAAAAATTGTAGGTATGTTGGCGATAGATTTGCTCAAGAAGCTAGAAGTATTCACTACAATAAAAAAGAAACAAAAAGTATTTATGGCAGAGTAACCACTGAAGAAATTGATGAATTAAATGAAGAAGGAATAGAAACTATTACCATCCCATGGTACGATAAAACTGAAAATTAAATTATTTTTTTATGAAAGAAGATATATAGTTTACCGAGTTGTCCTTACTAGTTTTCCATTGATCTAGTAGTGGATTATATATCATTCCGTGAATTCCATTTGATTTTAAATTGTGTTTCATTGATGTTTTAATTAATTCTTCTGGTTTTACAAACAAATTCCAATCATGTGTTCCAATTGGTAACCATTTTAAAATATATTCGGCCGCAGCGATTGCAAATAGATAAGATTTGAAGGTTCTGTTGATTGTTGCAATGAATATAATGCCATTTTTCTTTAATAAATTTGCACAAGATTTTATAAAATGGTTTAAATCAGAAACATGTTCAACAGTTTCCATATTTAAAATCACATCAAATTTTTTTTTGATTTTTAATTTTTCAGGTGAGGCAGTTACGTAATTAATTTTTAATTTATTTTTTTTAGCGTGAATTTTAGCAATATCAATATTTTTTCTTATAGCATCAATTCCAGTCACTTTTGCACCAAGTCTACACATTGGTTCCGATAAAAGACCACCCCCACAACCTACATCCAACAAGGAAAGGTTTTTTAGTGGGTTTTTTATATTAGCAATGTTAAAATGCTCAATGATGTTTTGCTTTATGTATTTAATTCTAATTGGATTAAGATTATGTAAAGGCCTAAATTTTCCTAGAGGATTCCACCATTCCTCAGATAACTTTGAAAATTTTTCAATTTCTTTATAATTTATTGTGTTCAAAATAGATTATCTTGTGAAATTTAATTTTTAAGAGTATTTTTACCAAAATTTTTTATAAGTATAAATAAATAGTATTAAATAATTATGTCTTTATTGGTTTTAAAATTTGGTGGTACTTCCGTAGGTAATTGCGAGAAAATTGCAAAAGTAGCAAAACTGATCAAAAAATATCATGATAAAAAAAATAAAGTTATCGTTGTATCTTCGGCCATGACCGGAGTTACAAACGATTTAGATAGAAAATCAAAAAGCATTAGTGAAAAATTTGAAAAATCTGAATATGATGTTTTAGTTTCAGCTGGGGAACAAATTGCATGTTCATTATTAGCAGGATCTCTTATAAAATTAGGACTAAAATCAAGATCTTGGTTAAGTTGGCAGATACCTATACTAACTGATGGCAAGTATGCTTCATCACGAATAAAAAAAATTAATACAAAGGATGTTCTATCCTTTGTTAACAGAGGTGGCATACCTGTAATAACTGGATTTCAAGGAATTTCGATTGAAAAGCGCGTCACAACTCTTGGAAGAGGTGGATCAGACGCATCAGCAATAGCTATTGCTAAATTTTTCAATGCTGATAGTTGCATAATTTATACGGATGTTGACGGCGTTTATACAACGGATCCAAAAGTTAATTCGAAAGCAAAAAAAATTGATAAAATTTCATATGAAGAAATGTTAGAAATGGCGTCTCTCGGTGCTACGGTTATGCAACCATCATCTATTCAGGATGCGATGTTAAATAATATAAAAATAGATATTAGATCTACTTTTTCGAAAAATCCTGGGACAAAGATTACAGATGAAATTAGTGCTATTAGCAAAAAAGCAATAACTGGAATCTCATATACAAAAAATGAAGCTAAAATTACTGTAGTAGGCGTGCGGGATCAGCCGGGGGTAGCTTCTGAAATATTCAAACCTTTGAAAGATATAAATTTGGATATGATAGTACAAACATCCTCTGCCGATGGGGGAGAAACTGACATTACTTTTACAATAAAGAAAGAAGATATTAAAAGAGTTATAAATCTATTAAAAAAGAATAAAAAAATTTCCTATGAAAAAATTATTCATAATGACAAGGTTTCGAAGGTATCTGTAGTTGGTGCCGGAATGATTACTCAGCCTGGGGTAGCACAAAAATTTTTTAAGTCATTAGCAAAAGAAAAAATTAACATAATGGTTATTTCTACATCAGAAATAAAAATTTCTGTTATCATTGATCAAAAGTATACTAATAGGGCAGTTAAAGTTTTACATAAAGAATTTGATCTGGAATAAACATAAATAATAATGAGTGTAAGACCATTTAGGGATATTAAGAGAAAAAAAACAAAAGTTATTTCTGTGGGCAAAGTAAAAATAGGAGGTGATTTTCCTATTGCCGTTCAATCAATGACAAATACTTTAACAACTAATGTGAAGGCTACAATAAATCAAATTAACGAATTACATGATGTTGGCGCAGACATTGTCAGAGTATCTTGTCCAGATAAAGAATCTTCTTTATCTTTAAAGGAAATAATCAGAAATGTTAAAGTGCCTATAGTTGCTGATATTCACTTTCATTATAAGAGAGCAATCGAAGCAGCGGAATCCGGTGCTCATTGTTTAAGAATTAATCCAGGAAATATCGGTTCCAAAGAGAAAGTTTATGAGATCTTAAAATCTGCAAAAGATAATAATTGTTCTGTACGAATTGGTGTTAATGCCGGATCATTAGAAAAAACAATTTTAGAAAAATATAAAGAACCATGTCCAGAGGCAATGGTAGAGAGTGCCCTAGAAAAAATAAAAATTTTAGAAGATAAAAATTTCTTTAATTTTAAAATCAGTGTTAAATCATCTGATGTTTTTTTATCAGTGAAAGCATATAGAGTTTTGTCAAAACAGTGCGAATATCCTTTGCATTTGGGAATAACAGAGGCTGGAAGTTTAATTCCCGGAAGCGTTAAATCTTCAATTGGACTTGGTATGCTTCTTATGGAGGGTATTGGAGATACAATTCGCGTCTCTTTATCAGCTAATCCGGTAGAAGAAGTAAAAGTAGGTTTTGAAATATTAAAGTCATTAAATTTAAGGCACAGAGGTGTTAATGTCATCTCTTGCCCATCTTGTGCTAGGCAAGCTTTTCCCATAATTGAAACTGTAAAAAATTTGGAAAAAAAACTTGCGCATATAAAAACTCCAATAACCCTATCTATTATTGGATGCGTAGTGAATGGACCAGGTGAAGCAGCTCAAACACAGATTGGATTAACGGGTGGAGGACAAGGTAGCAATATGGTTTATATTTCGGGAGTGCCTCATCATAAAGTTGCAAGTAAAAATATAATCTCACATATAGTTGAATTAGTTGAAAAGAAATCTAACGAATTAGAAAAAAAATAAGTTTTATAATGATCCCAATAAAAAAAGTTGAACATCTGATAGATAAACATCGGTCTTTGGAAAGGGAACTTTCATCAGGAAATATTGACAAAAAAAATTTTGCAATAAAATCAAAAGAATATTCTAGTCTTGGAGAAATAATTCAATATGCACGAGAATACCTAAATTTTAAAAACCAGAAGAAAGAGTTAGATAAAATAATTAATGAACAAAATACAGATAAAGAAATGAACGAACTGGCCCAAAATGAATTAATGCAGCTAATTGAAAATAACGAAAAAAATAAAAAAATATTAAAACTATATTTATTGCCCAAAGACGAAGCTGATAAAAAAAATGCTATTCTCGAAATTAGGGCAGGAACCGGCGGATTAGAAGCAAGTTTATTTGCAGCAGACTTATACAAAATGTACGAAAAGGTATGTCATAAAAAAAAATGGAACATGGAAGTTATAAGCATATCAAAAAGCGAAGCTGGAGGTTTAAAGGAAGCAATCATGTTAATTGCTGGTAATAATATTTATTCGACTCTAAAATATGAATCTGGCGTTCATAGAGTACAAAGAGTTCCAGAAACTGAAACTCAAGGGAGAGTTCATACATCTGCGGCAACGGTGGCGGTATTGCCAGAAGCAGAAGATATCGATATTAAGATTGAAGAAAAAGATTTGCGAATTGATGTTTTCAGATCGAGTGGTCCCGGAGGACAATCGGTAAATACTACAGATAGTGCTGTTAGAATTACTCACTTACCCACAGGAATTGTTGTTAGCCAACAAGATGAAAAATCTCAACACAAAAACAAAGCTAAAGCTATGAAAATTTTAAGGGCAAGAATATATGAAGTTGAAAGAGAAAAAAAAAATATAGAGAGAGCACAAGACAGGAAAAGTAAAATCGGTACAGGTGATCGATCAGAAAGAATTAGAACATATAATTTTCCCCAAGGAAGGGTTACAGATCATAGAATAAATTTTACCATCCATAAACTGGAGGAGTTTCTAAGTGGAGAAATGTTTGACCAAATGATAGAAAATCTTAGCATTCAAGATCAAGAAATGAGATTAAAATCTTTGAATAGAAATGATTATTAATAGTTTAATTAAACAGGGTTCTAAAATTTTAAAAAAACAAAATATTGATTCTCATCAAATTGATGCAGAGCTGTTGTTATCAAAAGCAATTAGAAAAGATAGAGTTTTTCTTTTAACAAATGAAGAATATAAAGTTTCACAA
>Ga0208894_1001293_pt1 | contig 15120 bp, 10 predicted proteins | sample ETNtaG_12_FD_185752 | JGI IMG/M metagenome (GOLD analysis project Ga0208894, IMG submission 185752) | Marine microbial and viral communities from oxygen minimum zone, Eastern Pacific Ocean - ETNP201306SV49 (SPAdes) (version 2) | ecosystem: Environmental > Aquatic > Marine > Oceanic ... | reverse complement strand
AACTAGGGAAACCAGCCCCGAAACTCCACATTAAGCGCGACTATAGTGCATCTCTCCGACTCTGCTCTTTTGAAGCATGGATATCGAAGGAATGAGTGGCGCCCCGACCGGGATTTGAACCCGGGTCGCAGCCTCGACAGGGCTGCATGATAGGCCACTACACCATCAGGGCAGGGGACACCACGACAGCAGTTCTCTATTTCAATCACTCGCGTGTCGATGCAGCCCATTTGAATTCTCACAGGGGCATCATTCATCACCTTTCTATGGCCCGAGTTCGACATGAGCGACGGGCGCCTAGTCATCGATGTCATTGATAATGGTGGCCAATGGACTCACCGTGAATGGAGAATGTTGCGGTATCTTGGTGTAGACACACAGATATTACCAAACAATACTGATGTAGAAAATTTGAGAGAATTAGACGGACTAATCCTATCAGGCGGCGCTGCTCGTGTTGGCTTAACCGGCGAATTAGGGAATTGTGGAGCATATTTGGCTCTTGAAATTCCAATATTAGGAATTTGTGCGGGGCACCAATTCATGGCCGGCTTCTATGGAGGCGAAGCTAGAGAAGCGCCGGCCCCTGAATTCGGAGCGGCCTCGATTAATTTAATCGAGGGAGGCGGCCCTCTATTCGCAGATACTCCTGCTACACAAACAGTTTGGGAGAGCCATAATGACGAGGTTGTTCGCGTGCCTGATAATTTCGTCATTACAGCCAGTAGCGAATCTTGCGAAATCCAAGCTATGGAAAACAAAAAACAAGACCGTTTTGGCCTCCAATTTCACCCCGAAGTGAATGACTCCGAGTATGGTGCTAAGATATTCGAAAACTTCGTTGAAATCTGCCGACAGGCCCGTTAGGGCCCATTCTGCCCAATGAGCAGATTGAAGAAGGGCTGCTAGGTCGGCGGCTCGATGGCTAACAGGCTTACTCTCTACAAGTGCCGATCCTGCAACCGCACCGACCGCAAGCCGTACGATACCGACGGCAATGTTTCATGCAATCATTGTAGTTCTCCAATGGACTCTCTTGAAACACGATACAAGTGTATTCGTTGCGGGCACATTGAGTGGATAGAAGTAGGGGCTGTAGGAAAGTCGTGCCACAAGTGCGGTTACCGAATATTCTCCAAGCCACGCAAAGAAGGAACAGATCGTGGCTTTAAGATTCTAAAGGCACGCTGAATCATCGTGGACTTCAAGACCCGTCACACTTACGCTTCCTTGTGGCGAGTTGGCTCAGCATACACGCTCCGCTTACATTTGAGGAGTTAGCAGTACCTGAGGTCGTTAGGCAATCTCTTGTTAGTGCCAGCCTTGCACCCGAGCCACCACACCTCCTAATCACGGGTCCCTCTGGTGTTGGTAAGACCGCTTCATGGCGACTCGTTGCCCGGCAAATGTTAGGACCGGGTTGGAAATCTACAACACATGTCCTTCAGGCACGCGATTTAGTTAGAACCCGAGGCGCTATGGCCAAGTTCGAAGATTTCCTCCGACCAGGAGGCACAGGTTCTTCGGACACGTTAGCGGGAAGATTGAGTCTTGATGCATACGACAGAAACATAGTCGCCGCTGAGCCTGGTGACATTGCCCCAGCTGGGAAGGAATTGGAATTAACCCCGGGCGAAATTCCCATTAGTAGGCTTCTAGTTATCGAAGACGCCGATCAATTAGGTTCGATACGACAAGCTTACTTACGCCGGATGATGGAAACCGTAGGAGGAGCATCACGCTTCATTTTGGTTGCCCGAGCACCTTCACGGCTTATCGACGCCCTTCGTTCTAGAACTAGAATGATCAGAATCCCAGCCACGGATAGGGAAGAGGTCATTTCAGTTATGAAGCACATAGCGAATCAAGAATCAGCTGAAATTGATGAAGGGGTATTAGGAGATATTGCATACATCACAGAAGGCAATTTGAGAAAGGCGATATTCACTCTTGAGATGCTAGAAGCCCGTGGCTTTACTTCTGATCGTTCAGCCGTCCATAGATTGGTTCAATCAACCACACTTCAAGCCGGAAGACATCTCCTTGAACTCGCTCTGCGAGGAAGAGTTGTCGAGTGGCGTTGGGAAAATGTCAAAGGCCGTAAAACCAAAGTTTTGGCCGGCGCTCTAGCAGAAGTGGACCGATTAATGAATGACCATGGACTAGATTCTGAAGACCTCATCTCTCAACTTCACAATGTCCTCATTGGTAGAAGACTCTCCCTTCCGGATGATTTACGTGAGGAGTTACTAACATCACTTGCAGAATGTGATGTTCACATCCGTTCAACTATGCATGCTAGAATACCATTTGAGAATTTCTTGCACAAAGTTTCCGACTCAGGTCGAAGGCATGGATTGGCCTTTGGATGATGGCGGACGTGGCAGGATTCGAACCCACGATCCCCGGCTTAGGAGGCCGGTGCATTATCCAGACTATGCTACACGCCCGTTTTTGCGACCGCACCCTCCTCAAGAAGTGTGAGGGTGTGATAATGAGCGTTTTTCTTCATGTAAATCAGCGAACTAATGAAGTCCCCTCAGCCTCCGCGTGTTGTGAGCAAGACAGGCAAGTCTCTCCCTACGCCCTATGCGGAGAATAGTGAGCGGCAGTTCCACCAAGAACATGCTTTGAATTTTAGAATTAAAACCCGCGACGCAGGCCGCCGTTTTTGGACTCGGTTTGCAACATCAACACCCCTTCCCCAATTGAGATTTATTTTCTCTCTCCTTGCTCCTGTAAGTACTGCGATACTATTAGTCGGGTGGCAAAAAGCGTCCTTTGAAGCGGCTATCATTATACACACAGTCCTAACACTCATTTTCATTCCTTCACTATTTGCTGCTTCATTTGCACGAATGTCGGCTAGAGACAGATTACGTCTGCGCGCTGCAGGATATAGGAACATGAACGCATACCCAGGTGTAGAACGTATTCTCAACACACTCGATGAGAGAAGAATCAGAGAGCGTGTTAGGTTGTTTGCAGCAATATTTGCGACCCTTGCTTTGACTTCTCTTTGGAACCTTGATGCTGGCCCTACACTATCCTCAATACTCCTAGGGCTAACTCTTGCCCTTGATGCGATTATCATACTGAATAACATGGAATTAGGAGCATCAACCCCTATGCGATCTAACACATTCCCCCTTCTATCATTACATGCTCCAACACTTCACGACAGTACTCTTGACCGTGTCTTAACAGACCTCTTAGTTGCCCATTTGGATCCTGAAACAGCTGGTATGTGGGATGCTTGGATGACAAGTATAGCCCAAGATGTTCGTTCCGATCAAACCCCGGATTCGGCAGTTGAACATCTTCTCCAAGCTATGCATTTGAATCACATAGGTTTGCTTGATGAGAATGGTTTGTTAAGCGAGACTAGAAGGGTATTCAAAGTATCAGCTATTGACGGCTTAATATCTGAAAACTCAAAATTCAATCTCATAACTCTGAAGCGTCTCCTCGGACATACGCGGGCCTGGCAACCAGGGCTATTCCGCCTTGCCGACAGACTTGAGGATGCTCTCATTCATGGCGACCCCACTCTAACTGAAGAGCCATGGAGGTTAGACCTAGATTTACCACCTAGGTGCGGGCAGGGTCAAGGCGATTTATTCGTCATGATTCACAACCACACAGGAATCGATCAAACAATAGAAGTAGACATACTTGCAGCAGAGGGAGAACCAGAGGTACAGACAATCAGAATACCTGCAAAAGCCTCACGCCAACTTGGTGACTCAATCTCCTTCGAAGAGGATCGAAGCGGCTTAGTTGAGCCCTTAGGTGGCTTATTGGCCGATTCAATTGTGTTATGGATAGGTCTCGCATGGCCCGATTCACAATCAGGCCCACACCCCGTGCAGGTAACTCTTCGTAACGAAGAAGGAGAAACTGTGGAATCAATCGTTGTTAGTACCATTTTGACTTCTGGGGTTCAAGCAGAGAGTATGGGACACAGGATGTCTGATGCAGCATCAGAGGTTAGGAGAATTGCACTCGCACTAGCAGATTGACCCTTATGCGGGACGAAGTCCCGAGCGTCATGTTCATGTTTACCTCTCTATTCGCCGGGGCTGAGAATCATGGAGTCTTGGAACTTGGTAATCATTGGCGCGGGACCAGCGGCCTTGCGAGCAGCCATTGCTGCAGCGGATGCAGGATCCTCCCCCCTCATGATTTCTTCTTCAGGAATCGGTTCAGGTTCTGATGCAAATGACCTCGCCGGCCTAGCCGCCTCTATTGATGAAGTAAGCTCAAGTGCTCACCGAGATGACACAATTACTGCAGGCGGAGATTCAACAGACAAAGTAGCAGCAGCGAGAACTTGTGGCGAAGCGGTAAATGTAGTAGCCGAGTTGGAGAAGTGGGGCCTCGTCTTCCGTCGAAGAGAAGGAGGCCTACCCCATACCTCTCAAGTTCACGGGCACACCATGCCTCGAATGACAGGTTGTGGAGATTCAACAGGACGAAATATAACCAGAATTCTTGAAGAACAGGCAATGAAAAGAGGGGTGGTTCGCCATTCCGATTTACAACCAATATCCTTAGTAATGGATAAGAAACAAGTTCGTGGAGTTACAGTTTTAGATATTAATACAGGTGAGATTAGAGGTATTCAAACTAAGGCAATAATTCTAGCAACGGAAGGTCACCAAGGCATCTGGACATCACCAGCCAATGGAGCAGGACAGGGCGCATCTTTAGCCGCTGATGCCGGAATCATACTCTCTGGCCTATCCAATCACCACCATCATCCTCTGTCGATTAGAGGCACAGATTTGCATCTCAGCCTTGACCTTCTTGGTTCTGGCGGGCGGGTCAGAAAAGCCTCAGGCGAAGATGTCAATCCGTCAGAAGTAGGGGAAGACGACTGTATTCTTGACTTGAGGGCCATTGACTCTAGTGCTTCAACCTGGTTCAATCAGACACGTGCCCAAATCAAAAATCGAACCGGCCTAGACATGTCTCGAGAGGTGATTCCAATCGCCTCTACCATTGCTGCCACCACAGGAGGATCTCCTGTAGATGAACATGGTCGAGTGACTCTATCTAAAGGCTCAAAGTGGGCCACTGGACTGTATGCGGCGGGGCGTTCCGCTCACAACGGGATGCACGGAAACGGCCTCCTTCCTGGAAACTTAATGTTAGATGATTTAGTTAGCGGCAGTGCCGCGGGTTCACATGCCGGTCAATGGGTGCAAGAAGCAGCATTCGCAGGCTCTAAATTAGTAGAGAAAGAGGTTACTAAGTCCGAAAAGAGAATTAGGAAATTACACACTTCTGATGGAAACTCAGTAGGCCAAACAGCAGCAACTCTTGCATCTATAATGTCTGGTTGTGTTAATGGAAGCCGTGATGAGAACTCGCTGGCAACCGCCACATCGGCTCTTGCAGAGTTAAAGTCCTCCGGAATAAAAATCACAGATTCCTCATCTGTCATGAACACAGAATTGTCTACTGCCTTGAAATTAGAAGGAATGATTTCAGTGGCCGAACAAATATCCAAATCATGAGGGTTATCAATGAGTGAAGAACCAACAATCTTCACTCGAATCATCAACGGAGAATTACCTTGTCACAAAGTGTATGAGGACGACCTCATTATTGCATTATTAGATATTCAACCTCTAACAAGAGGGCATACATTGGTCATACCAAAAGAGCCATCTCCTTCAATTGACCAACTTAGTCTAGAGTCCGCAGCAGCACTTGGTAGGGCGTTGCCAATTGTTAGTAGTGCTGTACTCAAAGAAACAGGAGCGACAGCATACAATCTAATTCAGAACAATGGGCACGAGGCGGGAATGTCAGTCGCCCATGTTCATATCCACATAATTCCACGATATCCCGACTCCACTCACTCGTTTCTATGGGAATATGGAAAGATAGATCACGAGGACGCTAAAGTACTCGCTGAAAGCATTTTTGAGTCCACACAGTAGAATCGGTGTCTTCTCAACCCCCACCCTCTTCGTGAGGCTGTGGCCGACCAAGAGGACGCACCAGAGATTCTCCCTGAACTTTCAGCTAGTGCAACCCGATTGAACCGTGCCAAATTGGAAAAAGTACCTTGGGATCATTCAGGAAAGCATCCCGGAAATCGGTTATTTAGTAGCCTTCTAAATCTCATGTTTGAGTCTGGTAATGAGGCTATCTTTCGCCATTCTGAGAATGACCCCCTACCTCCTGTAGATGGCGGGGTAATCTATGTGGCAACCCACATCAATGGCTTAGTCGATCCGATGGTGATTATGCGTATTCAGAAGAAAAGAGTGATTTCCCTTGGCCGCCATGATTTGATTACCCGTCCATTCATTGGTTGGTGGTCTCGTAGATTTGGAGCACAACCGGTGTTGCGTCGTGCCGAGATAGAAGCTGGAGTAGTAGATGCTGAATTTGCTAAATACATCAATGAACGAGGAATGTTGACCGCTGCCTCTTGTCTTGCCTCGGGGCATTCAGCTGTTATTATGCCCGAGGGGAAATCCCACCAAGGCTCCTGTCTACATGCTCTTCGAACAGGCTCACCTAGGGCCGCACTTGCAGCAGCGGCTATAGCCGAGGAACGTAATCTGCCACCACCTGTAATTCAAACTGTAGGCCTCCATTGGAAGACCCACTATTGGTTCCGTACGGACTCCTATGTGGAATTCGGTGAGGCTATTTCTATTCCTTCAGTATATTCTGTTGAGGACAGAGCTCTCCTTGCATCAGGAACATGGGTTGAACCTCCGCGTGAAGACACAATCAATCTTCGACAAAAGATGTTTGACACACTATCCCCACTCACTCCAGACACTCCAGATTGGCCGACATATCGCGCACAGAAATTGATTGCAAACATGGAGGCAAATAAGTCAGAAAACCCTATTCAAAAATTATCAGAAGAAGTCCACAGAACTCGTGAAGTTAGGGTAAACATGGGTGATGCAGGGGGTTCACAATTACTCGAGGAGGCTACCGAAGCGGCAGAAATATTACATCAAAATGACCTCTATGCAAATGCAATAAATCCCTCTAATAATTTGCGAGGAATGAGTAATAATGATCGCCTTAGAGGTATACTTGGAACTCTCTTAATGATAGTGACATCTCCAATTGCCATCCCTGCAAATATAGTTCTATCATCGATTGCAAAATATATGGCCGAACGGGGTGACGAAGGTATCGACTCACGGACAACCTATTTCCTTCTTGCCGGAATGTTTTCCCCCCTGTTGTTTTGGACACCATTAGTGATTCTCTTGCTATTCTTGCTTCAAGGAACAGCATTATCCTCCTCAGATATTATACCCGGATTAGTTGGTCTTTTCATCATCGTAGAATCAACATTAATTTTCTTACATGGATACGATTTATGGAATGATTTTTCTACGGCTAGAAGGCGGGTTAAATTATCTCGCAGTAAAGCAGGAGAAAGACTCAATTCACTTCTCAAATCTGTCAACATTCAACTCGGCGCTCTCAAATAGGGTGCCCCGATGGACTTGCTATGGATGGCAAGGCGGCAGCGGCGAGAGTTCAGGAATGGCTCGCTAGTGAACGACTTGAATTCAAAATTGTAACAGATTCCCAAGCCTTGATACATTTACATGTAAAGTATCCACCTACTAAACAAGGCCATGTATTCAATGTTGTAATTCCTAAAAATCGTAATTTAGCACTAGTATATTCAATTACTCGCGTTGATGAAGGTCAGCAAAATGAGATGAAAGACCATGCGAATGAGGATTCGGTTGAGTGGGAAGGATGGCTTCACAATACGCGTCTTCAACTCACCAGAGCGGATCTAGATTGGGTACTGCATGTAGGCAAACCGGCAGATAATTCACCTGGTCCATTACAAGCATTCAATCTCTCCCGGCCCATATGGTTCGATGGACTTACTCAAAATGAGTTTATGCACACAATGCGTAGAGTTTGGTTAACTAAATTAGAATTAATCCACCAAATTAAATTTAGTTACGGAAAAGGAATCGGCAAACCAGGACCAGTCGATGATTGGATAGCTAAGAAAGCCAATAAACAAACACAAAAATCCCAATCAAAAGAATCAGAATCAGCCTCAATTAACACCGATGAAACTGGTAGTTTTGGGGCCGATTTTGATCCAGACGAGTGGGCCTAATCAAAGATATTTATTGGTTTTAATTGGAATATTTTTTCCTTGATTCACAATCCTTTTCCGTGACGCGTGAGGGTTGGGGTTAAGTATCGAAAACAAACGAGATGGGACATTATAACGCCGATGGTCGGAGGGTGTATTATGGAGACAATGAAAGTAAGGAATAGTATCACGATGGTACTCATCATGTTAATGAGTACATTTGCAGCAATTGAAATATCACAAAATGCAGAGGGAAGCGAGATAGTTCTCACCGATGCTATCCAAGTTGTCAACGGAGGTTCATACAACGATAGGATGGTTGCACTAGATGCAGATTCTATGGGTAATATCCACTTCGTATGGAGTCGTAATACTCAACACCTATACTACAAAATGCTCAATGCGAGAGGCGATGTTCTTATCGATGAGACCCAAATTTCCGACCCCGGAACTCACCGTGCACACCACCCTGATGTAGTAGTTGATTTGGATGATAATGTACATATTGTTTGGGCCGATCAATCGGGCCAATGGTCTATTCTGTACACACTCCTTGATCCTTCTCAAGACGACCAAGATGGGGGCTCAGGTTTAGACGCTGTTTTGTCAATCATCAATGATGAAGAAATAGTCAGCGAACAACACAACAGAGACTGGCCAGCAATTGATGTCGATTCCAACAACAATCCCCACATTGTTTGGGAAGACAGTTATGAAGAACTCGACAAGTTCTATCAACAACCTCAAATTTACTATTCAATGCTTGAAATAGATCTTCCGGCAAGAGATGCTATTATTGCAATTGACGACACTCTTTTGACCCCCATTATCGGCCACAAGGGCCACCCCGATATTGCCGTTGATGCAGACGATTTCGTACAGATAGTTTGGGACGATACTCGTGGTGGTAAAGTGGAGATGGTCGTACCTATTGACACATCAGGTTCTATGAACACAGAATGGGCAGATATGTGTGTTGTATTCTATGGTGGGACTTTTGCAAGTGGCGGCAGTTTTGAAGGACTTAAGCCAATGCTTGAAGCCGCTAACATGACAGTATTCGAAACCCTATACGCTCTATCTGGTAATTGGCCTGCTGCTGCTGTAAGTGGAAATTGTGCGTCAGCGTATCAGACAGGGGGTTCAGGAAGTCAGGGGCCTCGTACTACACATCTCGGTCAAACCCCATCAGACACCTCCGGAGGAATCCGCGAGTTAACTGAAGTTGTTTACAATGGAGGGGCAGTTAACCTCCCTCAAGACGGAGGATATTACAGCGAATTCTGGGGCCCAGCTTCAACTTGGGCCTGCCTCTCATGGCGTGATGTACAGGGTAGAATGGGTAATGCAGCAAACCCTCCTACACAACTAGATCACCGCTGGAACCCCAATGCAACGAAGATAGTAATCCCAATTTCTGATGAGGGCCCATATGGAGGCGACCCATCACAACAGTCAGATGATACACAAAGCATCAACGAGGCACATGATGCCTGTGTTATTGCGGACATTGTACCAGTCCCTCTCCTCGCAGCAGGATGGGGTTCCGGCTCAACGGATGTAGGCTCACATATGCAGGATTTGGCACAGTGCCCCAATGGATTTGTCTCTATAGGGACTCGAACTTGCCCCGGCACTACTACGCGTAACACAGATGCAGAGGGTCAAATGTACAGTTTCCCAACAGGCAGTCAGAGCGCAGCAGACTTACAATTAATGGTTGAAGCATTAGTATATCTTGCAACCAATAACTCTCGTGAAATTTTCATAACAGTTCTTGATCCTCTTTCACTCTTAGACAGTCCATGGCCTGGTTGGAATAAGGGCGATTCAGGAACTAAGACTCAGAACGGCCGTTATACCGAGGACATTGGGCCTTCCTCCGACCTCCAAGGCTATGGTCATCTTGTGGTTGTTAACGATACACGAATTACACTTCAGGATGCCTTCAGCCTTCATCCATCAATAGCTATTGATACATCAGGAAACACTCACGTTGCATGGATGGATGGACGAGCGTACGGTTTTGATATAGATGTCAACTACGAAATTTACTATGTGAAATTGAGACTTCGTGGAACTGCTGTTTGGGATGGAGCACCAGAAGGACTCCCATCTTACGGTATCAAACAGATTACCGATTCCGTCATTTCTGATGTTGAAGGTTTTGACAATGTCGACGAAGACAGACCATTTGGTGCGAACTCGCACATGCCAGAAATACTAACAGACTCCTTTGACAATGTTCACATTACTTGGTTGGATAATAAGAATGAAACACAAGGCGAGACAATCATGTATGTTCGCCTGAATAATACCAATGATGACTATCCTGAAGGATTCCCGATGAATTCTCTCGCGCAGGGAGTTATTGATGAATGGGAAGTTCATGAAGTTAGCGAATGGGCATCGAACAAATTAGGACCGAACTCTCCATTCGCACCCGAGTTGGGACAACCTCCAGCATTTGCTAATGATCTTGGTAGCGGAGTACACCTTGCTTGGTCAGATACAAACAAGTGCGATGAAAACAATAACCAAGGCCAGTACACTATTTGTTATGTCCATGTACTGACTGGATTGGTAGAGGTCGCATTCACAGAAACTGAGACATTCTATCATACAATTGAGCCCGGTCAGCAAACAACCTACAACATGACAATATCGAATCCAACACCAGGTCCCGCCGAATTGGTCGCCGACTCATTTACTGTAACAATGGCTGGTGTACCTAACAATTGGAGTGCAACCCTCTTCTTTTCCACTAACCATACTCCAATTTTTGATTCCACACCAGTTTTCCTACGTGGAGGAGACATAGTTTCTGTTTACATGCGAGTGCGAGCACCTACTATTTATCAGGCAAATGAAGATGAATTAGCAGCAATCACAATTTCAGCATTATCGCATAAAGATCCAGCAATCCGAGATGATTTGTTAACTCTCACATTGATGGATGTAGTACATGGAATTAATTTAGACACATCCCACTTCCAAGTTGATGTAGAACAAGGTCAATCCGCCATCTTTTCAATCACTGTGACAAATACAGGCAATGTATACGATACCTTTGCCTTCTACGACCCATCTACTTTGGAAGGACAGAGTGAATGGGCGATGCCATTTGGTTGGGGTATATCGTTCCCTACTTCTCTTTCACTAGATCCAGGGCAATCTATAACACGTAATCTCCAAGTTAGTGTACCTACATCTCAGGAACCAGGTACCTTTGTGATATACCTGAAGGGGTGGTCTACTGGTGAACCTGTATTATCTATAGATAGAGGGACATTTGATGTTCTTGAGTTATGGGTTAATGTTTCAATACGCACATCAGGTAATATTGTATTCAATCTAGGCCCTCACAATCAAGATATATTGCCTGGAGAATGCGCTGAGTTTGATATCGATGTTACGAAACATTTCACCCCTGGTCATATAATATTCACTACACCCGGTGGACCTGAAGAAAGACCTCCTGAAATTTCTGAATCCACCTGGAGGTATGATCATTGGACAGTCGACCTTGATTTCTCAAGTGCTCCCGGTGGAAACGGGCCCGCGGACGATGCTCCAAGATACTGGTCTCCAATTGAGACTGCGTACGAGGTCACTGCCATCATGTGTGCACCTTACAATGCTACAGCAGGACTAGGTGATTCGGTTACCGTAAGGGCTCACCTCGAAGGAGCCCCACGAGTTCGCGATTCTGTCGTATTGTCTACTGATGTAAAACAAGTTTATGACCTCGAGGCGACGATTCCTCAGAATATTCTTCAATTACACCCAGGCGAATCTTTCCAACTCGATACATTGATTGAGAATGAAGGTAATGGTGCAGATAGATATGACATTACAGTTAATTCAATAGTTGATAGTAATGGCAATTCCGATGTATGGGATATTGACATTCCACGAGTCATATTTGAAGAGTTAAACCGTGATGAATCTCAGGAAATTCCAATTTACATTAATGTCCCCGGTGAAACATATGCCGGAGAGTACACAGTCCGCCTCGATGTTTTGAGCGAGGAACCATATGAGGGAACTCGCTTACAAGATACAATAGTTCTGCAGATAGAAATTATTGAATTCCATGACATGCGAATAGAGCTTGACCCATTAGTTGAGTCTAGAATCAAGACAACAGCACCGGGACGAATCGTTCGTTACATAATGAATGTGACCAATTATGGAAACGTTGCTGATCAACCAACACTACACAACCACACAAAGACTGGTGCTGGATGGGACTCAGTACCCGGAATGAATACACTTTCTGGTTGGCAAGTTGACTTCGCATTATTGGAAGGGTTTGATACAGAATATCCAATTGAGCGCCGCTGCTCTTCTCTTGTAGTTGGTGAAGACCCGATGCCAAATAGTTGCTTCAAAACCGCAGATGGTAAATCTCCCAACACAGTGACCTTACCAGTCATGCCCGCTTATACTACATTACAGGTAGTTGCAATTATTACGATTGATCCAGGTGCTGCTTTGAGTGATCGTGAGGTGGGAATCAAGGTTCTATCATCTTCAGGCTCTGCCGAAATGGGAGGAGACTATGATGAAACTCCGATTTGGGATGATTCCTGCACACTTGATGAGAATGGTGACGGCCTCCCTGACAATTACCCTCCTAATTGTGATTCCAACGAACAGGTTCTCGAACTCCGTCTACGTGCCCCCGATCTCGAGTTTGTAGGTAACATCGAGGTCTCTAAGAATCGAGCATCGGTTGGGGATATGATAGGTGTGAATGTTAAAATTAGAAATGTAGGTAATATTCACGCTACTGATGTTAATGTTATTCTTTGCATCGACCAATCAATTCCTTCAATTAAGAGAAATGGATGTGATGAAGAGAATATTGCATACCGTCAATTGGTAGAAGCGGTGATGCCCCAGGGCCCAGGCGGCGACGAAGACCCACCAACTATAACTCTCCTTTACTTAGTTAAAGCAGGGTCTCACGATGTTGTGGCCGTCATAGATCCAGACAATATGATCGTTGAATCTGATGAAGACAATAACTTCCAGAAAGTACCTAGTGAGATGGGTTCAAATTATGGTTTCCTTGATGTCGGACTTGAAATTGTTGCACAATATTCTGTTCCCGCAATTATCATGGGAGCTACCTTTGCCTTGATTGGTGTTGCTGGTGTAGTCATGTATGGGCGAAGAATGGAAGCTCTAACTCGATTTGCTGAGAAGAGTAGCCTAATCGCTAATCTTGAAGACGACAATCAAGTATTCTGATTAGCGGGCTAACCACCAAGGGAGAGGGGTCCCCTCTCTCGCCGCTATGAGGCTGCCACTATTTGCAGCGAAGTCCCTAAGAAGGCGCTCACGAAGTCCGGCCATCATCTCTTCAGCATCCATAGATTGTATTCGTAAACCCTGAGAAAAGATGTCTAAATCAAGCGGCCGTCTTGGCTGATTTAGCATAGCATGCGCAAGTTGACGCTCTTCATATGATTGAGATGAATCATCAATAGATGGTGCGACTTTTTGCATGACTTGCTGATGCAAAGCAATGATTGCATCACGTTGACCATCAATATTCTCGAGTGCCCGATCCATTTCAGAAAGCATATCCATCGCTTCGACCATGGGGAGGCGTCGTCTAGTTCCTATTCGCTCTACGACGCCCTCGAGAACGCCAGGTAGCCTAGATGAAAGACGAATTGCCCCTCCTGCTGGCATATTGCGATGTTCCGCTCGAAACAGGTTTGGCCCCAAATCTAGTCTGAGTGAAAAAGACTGATTTACAGTATACATTTTTTTGGGCGGCCCACCTTTTTCTGAGGGAAATTTCTCCGAATCAACAAATCCAACATCCTCCAATACACGAAGGTGCTTTACTACTGCTTGTTGACTAATATCTAATATTTCTGAGAGTTGTAAGGGGTAATGTGGTTCCTTTGTCAATTGCTTCAGAATATCACGGCGTGCCTTGTTTTCGAGGATTTTCAATGCCTCATCAAAGCCGACCACCACTAACCAACCCGAGGTTGGGTAGTTGAGGGTGGGATAAAAACCCAAGTGATAGAAAAATCATTAGATTTCTATTGTAAATCCTCAGCCTTCATCCCATTCTTTCCATTCTGATTCAGTAATGTTAGTTTTCGGGTCTTGGGAAATGGTTCTTTCAGGCTCTATTTTTGACTTTTCTGAAATGAAGGGATCTGCAACACTTTCTTGTGATGGAGGAGAATTATCCAAACTTCCATCTTTTTGCATCTTGTAAAGTTCATCTGTTGTCATTACTCTTCCATCAATAACTAGGCCACTAACAACCTTCTCTTCTTTACGAGGGTTTTGCCGAGTAGAAATGATAGCGAAAATTATTGCCAATAATCCAATAATTAAGCCAAAGCAGCAGGTTGAAAACATAAGTAACACAACCGGATTAGTGAATATTTCTTTTTCAGCGGCAGCATCATCAACCAACCAGAGAGCACTATTACCATCATTGTGGAGAGTATAGTTTGCTGAATCATCGAGATAATAAGTCCAAACGGGCCTATATTTAGGCCCATCTTCTTCTAACACTCTATCGACATGTAGTGATGTTGGGGACATTCCTTCTATTTCTTCCCCGTTAGGATCAATCAATCTAGCTTCAGACCCTGGTTCCTTTCCATCTTCTAGAGTTCTGAGAGCCACATAATACCGGTTTTTGTCAAGTTCAACTACAATAGATTCTCCAGGTTCTAATCTAGCAACATTTTCTTGTTCGGGGTCTAGTAACGGAATCATTTCATCCATCGCATTTCCGGCTGAAGCAAGGGCCACCAATAGTAACACGAACGAAGTGGCAGCACCCCACTTCGCCCAACGCCTGAAGTCCACAGCCACGACCTACTCAAGCCGCCGTTACATTTGATGCTTGGCCGAACCTCATCGTCCCATAATTTCGGCTAATTTCTCTGGAAGGTATGTGTCTGTGACGAAATCAAGACCATACTTGGCTAGTGACTGCTGTTCAGCCTTCTTGCCAA
>Ga0208894_1001284_pt1 | contig 15151 bp, 11 predicted proteins | sample ETNtaG_12_FD_185752 | JGI IMG/M metagenome (GOLD analysis project Ga0208894, IMG submission 185752) | Marine microbial and viral communities from oxygen minimum zone, Eastern Pacific Ocean - ETNP201306SV49 (SPAdes) (version 2) | ecosystem: Environmental > Aquatic > Marine > Oceanic ... | reverse complement strand
CACGACGCGCAAAGGCTGCCCCAAGCTGTGCTCTATTCCTAACTCTTGCTCTGATATTCGAACAGTAAGAGAGGGGTCATCCATTAACTGAGTGCCAATACCAGTAATAATGGCACAGCTTCCAGCCCTTAAGCGCTGGACATCTTCTCTTGCGGCAGGAGTAGTGACCCATTGACTCTGTCCACTCGCCATAGCAGTGCGACCGTCTATGCTCGCGGCCATCTTTACAAGCACCCAAGGCAAACCCTGCTCATGACGCTTCATAAACCCTTTATTTAAATCTCTAGCTTGATCTTCAAGCAACCCACACTCTACGTCTAGTCCAGCAGATTTAAGTAATTCAATCCCTTTACCTGCGACCAGTGGATTCGGGTCTTCACAAGCTATAACCACCCGAGTCAAGCCTGCATCAATCAACGCTTGAGCACAGGGCCCAGTTTTACCATGATGGCTACATGGCTCAAGTGTGACATAAGCACTGGCATCGGAGGCATCTTTGATTTTATTAAGAGCCTCAATTTCAGCATGATTGCCTCCGGGTGGGCTAGTATAGCCTTCACCAAGGACCTTCCCATCTTTACTAATTACACAGCCAACGGCAGGGTTTGGCGACGTAGTGTAACGCCCTTTGACTGCAAGGCTTAAAGCTCTTGCCATCAATTCTCTGTCGTTGATAGAAAAACTCATTATTTTTTGACCGGCATCGGTTTCGCACTACTCAGCCGGTTTAGCTCGTCTTGAAACTCATTCAAATCCTGAAAACTGCGGTAAACTGAAGCAAAACGAATGTAAGCAACTTCATCCAATTCATGTAGTTGACTCATAACTTCCTCTCCAATAATCCGTGAAGAGATTTCTCGCTCGCCTGTGACCTGCAAGAAATGCCTAATCTGAGACAGTGCAATTTCAATTTGTTCAATAGACACCGGTCGTTTTTCAAGGGCTCGTTGAAAGCCTGCACGAAGTTTATCTTCGTCAAAAGGCTCACGACTACCATCACTTTTAATCACTCTGGGCATTACCAACTCCGCTAGCTCATAAGTGGTAAAACGTTCACTACAAACTACACATTCTCGCCGTCGTCGTACTTGGCCGCCATCTGCAACCAACCGGGAATCGACAACTTTGGTGTCATCAGCATTACAAAATGGACAATACATAGCGATGCTCGAAAAATTGGAGGATTATTCTACCATAAGAACTGTGATTTAAAGCCTATCTGAAGTCTAGGGCTGATCCATCGGCACTACTCCAACGTTCTTACCCGAGTGCGAATAGATCATCCCTTTGGATGTAAAAGATGTTCGATGCCGCGGACCGTCGATGGCTGGGTTATTACTTAAATAACCCGCATCTCCTGGATAAAGACACATCACTTGGCCATCTAACTGGCATAGTCGAGGAGTTACAGAGTAGGGCGTGCGCTCAGCGAGAGACTGACAAGCAGCTTCTGCCGTGTAGTAGTGACTTATCAAACTCATGGATAGGTACGTAGGGGGCATCAATGTTAACTCCCCGAGATGATGTAAATCTATGGCTTCTTGGGGATTTATCCACCTAAATTCGTGAATCTCTCCTCCGTCAATCAACACATCTTCTGAGTTCTTCTCAGCGTGAGCTACAAAAAACCAAGTCGCAAAGCGCCTTTTCTCTCCCTCTGGAGTGGTCCAATTGCAGAAATGGACTAGATCTTGGGTGGCTAGTGTGAGTCCACACTCCTCTTCCACTTCTCTCACCGCCGCCAATCTAGCCGCTTTTTCCTCACTGTCGGCCACTTCCATTTCAGGCTCATCAATTGCTCCACCGGGAAACACCCAAGCGCCACCAGCAAAGGCGAGCTTGGCATTACGCCTCAACAGCAAGGTTTCTAAACCTTGGTCGGAGTTACGCACCAACACCGTAGTAGCGGCCAAGCGTATCAATGATGCCTGCTCAGTCATAGTGCCTTACCATTTCAATGAGAGTAATTTACCCTCGTTCAAACTAACTATGGAACTCTCTGAATTTAACCATAAACCGGAAAGCGCTGACATACCTCAAGAACCTTGACCTTAGTTTGCGCAACAACTTCGTCTGAATTCCCTACTTCTAGACTATCCAAAATGTCACACATCCAATGGGTCAACTGAACCGTTTCTGTGGTCCCAAATCCCCGAGTGGTAATGGCAGGGGTACCAACACGCAGTCCAGAGGTAACGAATGGAGAGCGCGGATCATTTGGAACAGCATTTTTGTTCACTGTAATAAATGCTTCGCCCATCGCCCGATCCGCATCTGCTCCGGTATATTCCTTACCAATCAGACTTACCAACATGAGGTGATTCTCAGTACCGTTGGAGACAATGTTAATACCACGCTCCATGAAAGTGGCAGCCATTGCCTTTGCATTGGCTACGACCCGCTTCTGATAGTTGACAAAATCTTCGCTCGCCGCCTCTTTAAAAGCCACTGCTTTAGCCGCAATCACATGACAAAGAGGCCCGCCCTGACTACCTGGGAAAACCGCTGAGTTACATTTTTTAGCAATTTCAGCGTCATTAGTTAAGATAATTCCACCGCGAGGTCCACGCAGAGTCTTGTGCGTGGTAGACGTGACAACATGTGCATGAGGAATTGGACTCGGATATACACCCGCTGCCACTAATCCTGACACATGGGCCATATCTACAAGTAAGTAAGCATTCACTTTATCAGCTATTTCTCTAAATCTTTTCCAATCCATGATCCCTGAATAAGCCGAAAATCCAGCGATAATCATCGCCGGCTTATGCTCCAACGCCAAAGCCTCAACTTGATCATAGTCAATCAAGCCCGTCTCAGCATTCAAACCATATTGTATCGGGTTATATAACCTGCCAGAGAAATTTGGCTTAGCGCCGTGAGTTAAATGACCCCCATCAGCTAGACTCATCCCCAAAATGGTATCACCGCCTTTGACCAATGCTAGAAATACGGCACTGTTTGCTTGGGAACCAGAGTGAGGTTGTACATTCGCATAGCTCGCATCATACAAACTCTTGAGCCTTTCAACAGCCAAATCTTCAGCTACATCAACGTGTTCACAACCACCGTAGTAACGCTTTCCGGCATAACCTTCAGCATATTTATTGGTCATTTTGCCACCTTGAGCCTCCATGACAGCCAAACTGGTGTAATTCTCCGATGCAATAAGTTCAATGTGCTGCTCTTGACGCTGATCTTCGAGCTGCATAGCCTGCCATAATTCCGGATCGACTTTCGCGATAGTGTGGTCTTTGTCAAACATAATTAGGTGTTTTCCTAGGGTTGAATTTGGATTGTTTAAACGCTGGCAAGTTTACCTGATATCAGCTACGTCTTACAGCCTGAAAACATTTAGAACTCGGCTTTTATAGATCAATTAGTGTTACTTCTCAAACAACGCCACAGTTTCAATATGGGCGGTGTGAGGAAACATATCAATCACACCTATGTCCTTAAGTTTATAACCGTTCTGAACCAGAGCCGTTGTATCTCTGACCATAGTAGCTGGATGACAGGATATATAGATTACTCTTTTAGCCCCAGACTTATTTATCCACGACATAACGGCAGCCGCTCCACTCCTAGGCGGGTCAAGCACTATTAAATCTATGGATTTTGCTGATTTCGATACCGTTTTTAGTGACGCTGCATTATTTAAGTCTGCGATGATAAATCTAACGTTATCGATACCATTCCTTTGGGCATTTTTGGTTGCTCCATCTACAAGATCTTTCAAACCTTCGACGCCCACAAGATGGTCAAAATGCTGTGCGAGAGGCAGCGATAGGTTGCCAGAACCACAAAATAGATCAACCGCTGTACCCCCAATATCAAGAGGCAATAAGTCAAGCAGTTGATCAATCATACGGCGGTTAATACCACTATTCACCTGAATAAACTGACCAGGTTCACAGTTAAGTTTTATATCATCAGAGACCTGTATATAAAGTGGCTTATCATTTTTACCTATGCGCTGGAATTGACTCTTCCTTGAGGATTTCCACCACAACTGAGTTGGAATGTCATTGACCATACTTAAGGCATTAAAAATAGCAATTTCGCCGGCCTCCTTTAAACTCTTACTAGCCTCAACAGAAACCGCTAGAGCGTTGTCCGCAGCCAGCAATTCAATCTCAAATATCTTAATATCTCGGGGAACGTCTTTTAGTATTAACGGCAATGCAGTTAATATTGCATCCAAAGCTTTGTCTAAAACCAAACAATGGGCAATGGGTTCGATCCTGTTGGTACCTGCATTTCGAAACCCAACCAAAAACTGACCGTCTCTTGCTCGCTGCACGGCAAGACGAGCGCGTCTTCGATAATGCCACTTGGGACCGATTAAGGGGGGTAATGTATTCTCTGACTGGACTTGAATCCGTTGCAGGTTATTTAAAACCTGTCGCTTTTTGTATTCAATCTGCTGGTTGTGCTCTAAGTGCTGAAGGGTGCAGCCTCCGCATCTTGAAAAATATTCACACCTTGGATCCACCCTATAAACGGACGGTGATACGATCTTACTCACTCGCCCTTCCCCAAAATTCCGCTTCTCCCGAATCAATCGAAATTCTACAGTTTCAGACGGAAGAGCACCCTCTACGAAGTAGGCTTTACCGTTAATGCGGCCGACTCCTCGCCCATCATGGAGAAGATCGCTTATTTCTAGGCCTAGGGTTTTATTGCCACTCATAGTGTTTTCTTGTTTTGTGTTGTGGGGCAGTTATCGATTAGGGGTAGGTTACAGCTTAACCGAAATGGGCGCTAGAAATACGCACATTTGTCACCAGCCTATGGCTTGGCCGTTCCAGTCCAGATAAGACAATTCACCATCAACCATTGCTGCGTCCATAATCATGGCTAATCTCTCAGCCACAGAAGACGGAGTGAAAAGTTTATCTTTCGGGACTGCCGCTTGAAAAGGTTTTGATAACTCTGTATCAGTGGTGCCGGGATGAAAAGCAATAAGTCTAACATTTTGGTCCGTCGCCCATATTCAATGGCCGCTGTTTTCAAGATGATATTAAGCGCCGACTTAGAAGCTCGATAAGCATACCAACCCTCTAGATGATTATCACCAATACTGCCCACCGTTGCGCTCAAAGCCGCCACAATAAAATCATTAGAGCCCTTGAGGACCTTCATCAATGACTTTAGCTAGAGTGCTGGCACCACTGCATTGGTTTGAAAAATAGCCTGAAGTGCAGACTCGCACATATCCTCCAAACGCTTCTCAGGCCAGTATGTGTTGGAATGTAGAACTCCATGACATATACAAACCCTGCTGAACTTGCCTGCGTGCGGCTCGAGTATCGATAAAACTTCATTCAAGGCTGCTTCGCTGTAGTCGCTTTTTACCCAAATCAACTTATCTCCAACGCCGCTTGCCGGATATTCGATCCTAGCTTTTTCGAAGCGACTAACTGCCACAACCTTGTTAATGCCTCGGTCATTGAGAAATTCCGCTACTAATGACGATCCCAAGCCACCACTATCTCCTGTAACTAGAGCATAATTGTGGTAGTGAACACTCACTTTAGTTCTCTTTGGCTTATACATGGATCACAGGCTGATTCGCTAGTGATCAGCGCAGAGATACGATGCCGATATCTGGCAAAAGCAATCTCCTTTGGAGATTCTGAGTAACTTATTACATCCAACAGTAACATATAAAAGATCGATATTTAGAATATATCAAGACGATTAAATAAAACTACTAGACCAGACGTTGGCCTTGGGAATAAACTATTGCAACGATCAAGGTTAACGCTGAACCATATTAGGAGGAAAAAATGATTGGAGTAAATGAAATTTTCCCTTCATTCGAAAAGAGTGGAGTGGATGGAGACGAATTAGTAATAAAAAGCAGCTCTGACTACACGGGATGGAGGGTTTTCTACTTTTATCCTAAGGACTTTACCTTTATTTGCCCAACTGAAATCGTTGCGATGGATAAATTACTGGAAGAAGCTTCAGTTGCAGGATTTAGCGGAGATAATGAATTCTGTAAAAAGGCTTGGAAAGAATCCGATGAAGCATTGGGCAAAATCAGACACTCTCTATTAGCCGATTGTGGTCTCACCCTATCCCATGAGTTGGGCATTGTTGATTTAGATGCACAGGCATCCCTGAGAGCGACTTATATTGTTGACCCAGATGGTAAAATTCAGCATGTTTCAGTCAATGCTTTAGACACAGGTAGAAATGCAGATGAGATTTTGAGAACTTTACAAGGTCTTAAAGCTGGCGGTCTAACGGGTTGCGCTTGGAATCCAGGCGATAACTTCGTAGCTTAAGAAAATCGCAGTCAGCAAGTATGCTGTGATTGCTAAAATCAAGGGCTTGGTTACAACAGTTGCCAAGCCCTTTTTTTGTGAATAAATCAAAATATAATGGAGCGGTATTGTAGAGCACCGTTTTATTTTGTTGGCATCTAAACTATGCTTTGTTCGATTACCTTGCCAAACAATCGCCAATTGGCTGGCAGGTAGCTAGCTGCCAATTTGATTTTCAAACATATAATTCTATCAGCGACTTTAGGAGCTCCATTACGATTCTCTAGGCGCGGGACGCTTGGTACATTGCATCACTTTAATCTTAGTCCCTATAGATGGTCTCTTACTACAATTCACCCCTTGAGCTCGGGCACCATATGTCTCCATGTATCTATTTACATGGGGTGTTAAGGCAATAATCTGATCTTGAGACAGGGAATTATGCAATTGGTCCAATAATTTACGCCATGTCTTTTCTCTCGCCTCTGCTGCAACGTTCAACCAAAGATAAGCTTGCGCGTAATCTTGACTTACCCCTGACCCACCCATGTACAACAATGCGAGATTATATTGGGCGACCTTGTTCCCAAGTTTGGCTGCTTTCTCTAGTTGCTCAAAAGCAACTTCATAATCCTGTCGTCGAAGTGCTGACATACCTACGTTCAGAGCTTGCTCGAACACCCATATTTCGGACGTATTGTCCGCATCGGCGGGTTCAATATACAGCATGAGTATTATTGTCAGGCTTATAACTAGTTTGTTCATTTTAGAATTCCCTTTTCATCAACTTCCAAACAGATGTCCAGAAGCCGCCAATTTTTCTCGACCTATAGTCTCAAATACTGCCTGCAATTTGAAACTTTTTCTTCACAAATTACTATGAGCTTTCATGTAGCGTCTATCCAACCTAAAATTTAGATCGCATGAGTTACTAGAAAGAGGGTAATCACCTAAAGAATAGAATTCCCCATTGGAGAGTTCTATCTTTTAAGTCCGTTTTACTAAGTTGAGTCTAATTTTAAATACACGAATTTCCCATGATACTCGAACAATATTTAATAGGTATCTGGTGCTGTTTAAGTCGACAATACAAGCAGTTTTCGATAAAGTTTGACCTATTGTTTCGTCACTCGGAGAGCCCCTTTGACCAATATTATTACCACCGTCATTGCCGGCGTTGGACAAATCACCCTTGACCGGCCTGCAGCCCTCAATGCCTTAAACTTAGATATGGTTCGCGCTATGTATAAGGTCTTAACTGAATGGCGTGAAGATCCCGCCGTTGAGGCGGTTGCAGTTCGAGGTTCCAACAGAGATGGCCCTTTTGGTGCTTTTTGTGCCGGCGGTGATATCCGCTTTTTTCATACTGCAGGTATTGCCAATGACCCGGATCTAGAGGCATTTTTTACCGAAGAATATCGACTTAACCACTTAATTTTTAACTACTCAAAACCCTACATTGCCTTCATGGATGGCATTGTAATGGGCGGTGGCATGGGTATTTCCCAAGGGGCCTCGCTACGTATTGTCACCGAGCGCACTAAAATCGCCATGCCAGAAACTAACATTGGTTTATTCCCAGATGTAGGTGGTGGCTATTTTTTACCAAAGTGCCCGGGATACAGCGGTGAATACTTGGGGCTGACAGGGAAGGTGTTGGTCGGCACTCAGGCACTGGCAGCTGATTTAGCGGATCGAGCTATTAATAGTGACAACCTAGAAGATTACTGGGACAGTCTCACCAATAATGAGATGATGTCAGTAGATCAGCGTATTAGTCGACTGCACAGTGTTATCGATAGTGCCAAACTAAAAAAAGATGATAGTTGGTTAAGCCCAGAAATAGATGGGACTTTTAACTTCGACACCCCCGCCAAAATCATGCAAGCACTGGGGAATAGTGGATCCCCCTGGGCAATGGAAACTCTTCAGGTTTTGGAAAAACGTTCTCCTCTGATGCTACATGTATCACTGCGACAAATTCGACTAGGCCGGCACATGACTCTTGCCGATGAACTGAGACTAGAGCGTACGTTAGTACAACACTGTTTTTATATGCACCATCTTAAGCGCACCGGTGCGCAGACTGAAACCGTTGAAGGGATTCGAGCCTTGGTCATAGATAAAGACCATAATCCAGCATGGAACCCAACATGTATTGAAGATGTTACCTCAAAAATGGTCGACCCGTTCTTTGTTAGCCCTTGGACAGAGGCAACCCACCCTTTGGATGACCTTAATTAGAACTGGTAATGGCAACGCCCTGCTTAAAAGCACTACTGGATAGTTCACAATTCTTCAAAATTTCGATGACTCGGGTGAACGCGCCGTTGCCGAGGACTTTTCATAGAATATTAGCGTCCGGGGAAGATTTAGGTTTTTAGATCACCGCTCATCCTTCACTTTCTATTTTAGTCAAAATCCGTTTGAATGGGAGTATTGAATAATTATTGATTGTTGAGGGCTACGTTATGAAGTATCTGTTTACGGTTTCTATGTTGGCTCTACTCACGGGTTGTAACAGCACGGAACCACCAGAAACAACTGCCAGTGATGATGTACATCAAATCCTGTATTCTGGCGGAGATATTATTACTATGAGTGATGATTCTCATATTGAGTATGCAGAGGCAGTAGTAACTAACAACGACATAATTCTGTTTGTCGGCTCAAGAACTGAGGCCGACGCTAAATACCCAGAAGCCAAACATCATAGCCTTAATGGTAACACAATGATGCCTGGGTTTATTGAGCCTCATGTACATCCTTCTTTAGCTGCCACTATATTGCCCAATGAAATTATTTCTCCCTACGATTGGGTCTTGCCCAAGGAGACCAAGAAAGGGGTCATTGGGCATGAAGCCTACATGCATCGTTTAGCCCAAGCGGTAGCAGAAAAGGCTTCGATAGATGAAATATTTTTCGTTTGGGGCTATCACCAACTTTGGCATGGGGAGCTTTCTCGAACTCTATTAAATGGCCTTTCAGATTCACAACCCATCGCTGTTATACATCGCTCATTCCACGAGGTTTATCTTAATGATGCGGCCATAAACGTCTTGAGAATTACTGAGGAAGAATTCAGAGGAAATCATCAAGTTGACTGGGAGAAGGGGCATTTTTATGAAGGAGGGTGGATGGCTTTGGCGCCAAAAATGGCTCCCCTACTAATTGACGGCCCCCGATATTTGCATGGGCTCGACATGATGACTCAGATGATTCGAAAAAACGGTATCACAACGATAGCTGAACCTGGATTTCCAAACATTAATTTTAAAGCAGAATATGGATTACTCAGTAAAGAGATGGCGTCTAATCCTCCTTACGATGTGTATTTGATCCCAAATGGTTCTTTTTTAGCAGCCGTGCATGGAGGCAATCAAGAGGCACTTTCCTTTATCAAAACTCTAAGCAACTACAACACCAAAAACATTACTTTTTTAAACGATCAAATTAAGTTGTTTTCAGATGGGGCAATTTACTCCCAAGCTATGCAAATGAAGGAAGGCTATACCGATGGTCACCACGGAGAATGGATGACCCCTCTAAATGTGTTAGAACAACAGATTAGTTATTATTGGAATGAAAAGTTCAAGCTTCATATTCACGCCAATGGAGATGAGGGCATCCAACAGGTACTGGAATTTGTAGCAGTAAACCAAAAAGACAATCCTAGAGAGGAACATCGACTAACACTGCATCATATGGGTTACTTTTCGGATGAGATGGCAGAGGAAATTGCAGAGATGGGCGTAGAAGCTTCTGTCAATCCCTACTATCTGTGGGCTCTGGCAGATAAATACACAGTTAATGGGCTTGGTAAAGCGCGCGCTGAGAATTTGGTGACTCTAAATTCTCTGGCCATAAGACATGTGTCTACTTCTTATCACTCTGACTTTGCCATGGCACCTATGGAGCCTCTTACATTAGCTTGGACTGCAATTAATCGAGTAACCTCTGGCAATAATCGAGTGTCTCAGGATCAGCGTGTGGATGTCTATACCGCCATGAAAGCTATTACTATTTCAGCTGCGAAAACCTTGAATTTGGAACATCAAATTGGCTCTATCGACACAGGAAAAACTGCCAATTTTACAATATTGAAGCAAAATCCTTTCAAAGTTGAGCCTATATTGATTAAAAATATCGATGTATTGGGTACTGTATTCAAAGGTACCTTTCATGTTAATAAATCCACGAATTTAAAACCTATACCCACGAACTAAAAGCCCCTGCAACTGGGGGTTCCGTCGTATTTTAATGCTAATGATACGGCAGCTGGCGATACTAACGATCAAGCAGTTAACAACGCTTGGTGGAAAGTTGACCAAGAGCAAGTAGAGCTGCAAATCCAAGGTTCGGGAGTAACAATATTTGATCTCTACGAAACCAATGGTGTTATTCATGTCATCGACACGGTCATCACCAACTAATTGCGCAATAAAATGTGGACGCTCTAAGCCCCGTTTCTGCCGGGGCTTTTTTATTGTCTGTAAGTCAGCCCATGGCCAAATTCAAATACTGGTGCTTCTGAATCATCAGGCATATCCTCTTGCTGTGCCATTACAGCCGCCATGGATGAGGGTATCTCAAAGGGTAGTTTTCCCTGGGGATCAAAGCGGCCAAAAATCATCTCGAACAAAACCGAATCATAAACACCAAAGGTGCCAATTAATCCGTCACTCATGTCATTAAGCTGTGTCAAAATGGCCGGGCGATTAAGGTCAACCACAGTAATTAACTTTGCTTTTTGACTGTAGTTTTGAGCCCTCTCTAAGATAGAAGGGTCAAAGGCTAAATTTTCATCAGGTAATATTCCGCTAAGAAATTTATCGATCAGCTCTTCAGACCCTGGCACCTGGTTACCATTAAAGATAGTTGGCAGGTAAAAAATAATGAAATCCGCCTCATCAGGACTATCAACAACCTCACCAAAACCACTTACCTGTTCAGGATCTAAACCATCAACGAATATCTTGGAGCCTATCGAGATAGGCAAAATAGGTGCTTCTTCTCCCTTATTGCGGAGTAATACAATCGACTTTCGTTGTGCCTCAAACCCTGCATCAATATAGTCTTGGGTTTTGACCAGCTCCGAAACAGCTTGCTCATCGACCAAAGATTGCTCAAACAAACCCAATTCAAATTTATTCAAAAGAATACGTCTAACTGATTGATCTATACGCTCCATGGCCAACTCACCAGAGTTAACCATGTCGATAATATGCTCGGGATCACTCTCACCACCATACTGATCAACACCCGCATCAATAGATTTTTTATAACGCTCTCGAATTGTTAACCCCTCAACGCCCCAAGCACGGCTAGAGACAATGCCCCAATCAGTGCAGACCACGCCAGTAAAACCCAACTCATCCCTTAGCAAGTCAGTAAGAATCATCTTGTTGTAGCCCATAGCCACATCTTCATCGGTCTGGCCTACAGGTACACCATAGTAGGGCATGATCACGCGGAGACCATTAGCAATAGCCTTTTTAAAGGGCTCCACATGGTAATCAAAATTATCTCCCGGATAGACCTGCCGTTTACCACTTGGCAGGTGGGCGTCTAAACCGAACTCCTGCGGCCCACCCCCAGGGAAATGCTTAACCATCGTCATGACACTTTGATCTGTCAGGGTGGCACCCTGAAAACCTAGCATATAGGCATTTGTCATCTCGCCTGACAACTGCGCGTTAGACCCAAAGGTACCAAAATTTCTCGCCCAACGAGGTTCCGTTGCTAGATCAGCCATTGGGTGCAATGCTGTTTGCAAACCAACTGCTCGATACTCAGCTGCGGCTATTTCACCAAATCGTCTCATAAGATCTACATCACGAGAGGCAGCAAACCCTAGCTGCGAGGGCCACCCAGAAAAACCTTTAACAGAAAATGCGGCAATGCCCCCACTGGCTGCCTCATGCAGTGGATCAGAACTAATAGTTAACGGTATGCCTAGTCTTGTTCTGGCAGCGATTTTTTGTAATTTATTGAGCTTTTCAGCAATTTCCAGGGGCGTTGGCTTGCCATAAAAGTTGAAGTGCGTGACATGCTTATCAATAATTTCACTGGCATCGATGCCTGCCCTACCCATGGCTAAATGAAAGGCATATAGTGGAAAATCTGGCTTAATGGTGATGGCTGGGTGCATCATCTGACCTACTTTTTCTTCTAGCGTCATCTGACTTAGTAGGTCTTCAACTCTATCCACTGCCGCGGCTTGAGCATTTTCATAGACATCTAAACGTTGGTTTTTATTTAAATCGCGGTAGGTTACACCATCGCTGATGAGTGCCTCAGCTTTAGGCCCAAGACTAAAGTAAATACGCAATGTGTCGTAGGGCTGAAGTACTAAATTAGCTACAAACAGAACGGCAACAACCACTAATGACAGTGCACCATAGCCAAAATATTTAAATATGTTTTTCATTTTAATGCCTTCTGAAAAACATAAAGTGTAAACCTAACCTTTTAGGTTTGCATCTCCCTTGCTGTGATTGCATACAAGACAGTAAAAGACATTAGCCACAGTATATTTAGGTATAGAAACAATTAATGCATGAAGCGTTATAATTTGTTAACCCTCTGACTATTCGTATAATTGACACCATACAAAGAGAGATCCGATGATATCTGAAGCACTAAAAAAATGGCACTTGCTCGCAGAAACAAAAAAATACTGACCTGCTGGGTTTATTATAGACATTTTATTAGAGTCATTTGCGGTCTCTTTGGCTAACTAATACGTATTTTTAATACACGAACAATAACAAATAGGCTCATCATGGCACTATTTAACCTTTTATCCCCTCGTATTATCGCAATAGCTGCTTTTATTGCACTGTCAGGCTGCGCCAATAAGTTCGCCACGGATGACTATTTAACCCTTGGTGACAAGTACCAGGTAGTGATTGAGCGTGACCATCTTGGGGTGCCGCATATTATTGGTGAACGCGATGTGGATGCTGCTTTTGGTTTTGCCTATGCCCAAGCTGAGGATAATTGGCAAATTATTCATGACACTATCCCGTTTTATCGCGGTACTAATGCAGCAATAAATGGTAAAGATGCTGCTACCGTTGATTTTTTGATTCAATGGTTAGAAATTTGGGAGACTGTTGATGCAAAGTACGATTCTGCTCTTAAGCCAGAAACTCACGCTTGGATCAATGCCTTTGTAGACGGAATCAACTACTACGCAGCCCTGCACCCTGAGCAAACTAACCAATCGATTTTTCCTATCACGGGAAAGGACGTTATTGCAGGCTATATGTTACGTCATTTGCTATTTTATGGTTTTGATGGCTCGATAACTGAGCTCTTTGAAGAACAAAGACAACACCCCGTGAGCCGTGGCCCCGCTGATGCCGATCAACAAGCCGAACCTATGGCAGCAGGGGTCTCTATTGGTAATCTTCCTGTGGGTTCAAATGCTATTGCGGTGTCTGCTCCCTTTACAATTGACGGAGCAACACGTTTAGCCATTAATTCTCATCAGCCCACGACTGGCCCGGTAGCATGGTATGAGGCCCACATACAAAGTAACGAAGGCCTCGATATTATGGGTGGGTTGTTCCCCAGTAGTGCCACCATAGGTGTTGGCTTTACTGAGAACCTTGCTTGGGGCGCAACAGTTAATAAACCCGATCTCGTTGATATCTATGTGTTGGACATGGACCCAAATGACCCCATGCGCTACAAACTAGACGGTGAATGGAAAACGCTCGAAGCCAAAGATATAAAGATTAAGGTTAAGTTATTTGGATTCCTACCTTGGACTGTCACTGAAGTGGGGCTTAAGTCAGTTCATGGCCCAGTGATTCAAAATGATCATGGTACCTATGCGGTTCGTTATGCAGGCATGGGGGAGGTGCGTCAGTTAGAGCAATGGCTAGAGATGAACAAAGCACAAAATTTTGACCAATGGCGTGATGCACTGCGTATGCAGGCCTTTGCCAGCTTTAACTTTGTTTATGCAGATCGCGAGGGTAACACCATGTTTGTACATAACTCGCTGACCCCAAAAAGGTCACCAAGTTATGACTGGGCTCAGTATTTACCAGGTGACATCAGCAATATAATTTGGCAAGACTACTTGGCCTTTGATGACTTACCTCAGGTGATTAACCCTGTGTCTGGTTATTTGCACAGTGCCAATCAAACACCTTTTCGTGTTAGCGCTACAGAAGATAACCCTAATAAAGATGACTACCGTATTGAAGATGGCTTCCCAACACGCATGACCAATCGCGCAGATCGCGGTTTGGAGCTACTCGCAGAAATGGACTCTATTTCTGAGCAACAATTTTTTGATCTCAAGCATGATAAGAAATATAGCGTTAACTCACGCGCTTATAGATTTTTACAACAGGCCGCTGAAGCTGACTTAGATAGCCTGGGAGCAACCGACTTGCAAATCTACTCGGCCGCTCAAACTTTGATTGCTAACTGGGACCTATCCACCGATATTAACAATCGAGGTGCAGCATTAAGCGCGTGTGTATTAGGTGGTGAATGGTTATCAGAGCAAAAAGGAATAGTTGCTCCTAAACCTTTGGATGAATTGGTCCGCTGTACAGACTTACTGATGGAAAATAGTGGTCGTATCGACCCTCTCTGGGGTGAAGTAAACCGTCATGTTCGAGGTGATATTAATGTTCCTGTAGGTGGAGGCCCAGACACGCTCAGAGCAATTTATGGCATGCGTATGGAGGGAGATAACTACCTCACCAACGTTGCTGGTGATGGTCTCTACTATCAAGTCTCATGGGATGCCGATGGTAAATTAAAGGTGCGTGGCGTTCATCAATTTGGTGCTGCTACGCTTGATGAAGACTCTCCCCATTATGCAGATCAGGCCAAAGATTACGCTAATG
>Ga0208894_1001278_pt1 | contig 15197 bp, 14 predicted proteins | sample ETNtaG_12_FD_185752 | JGI IMG/M metagenome (GOLD analysis project Ga0208894, IMG submission 185752) | Marine microbial and viral communities from oxygen minimum zone, Eastern Pacific Ocean - ETNP201306SV49 (SPAdes) (version 2) | ecosystem: Environmental > Aquatic > Marine > Oceanic ... | reverse complement strand
AGCGGTTATCTGCAAAGGAAAAATGAAAGGGACTATCATAGCCGCGCAGAAGGTTGAGATGCACAACTCAAGCAGGATCACAGGTAATGTGAAGACTCCGGCTCTGAACATAGAACTCGGTGCGGTGCTTGTCGGCAATTGTGATATGTCGGGGAAAGAGGATAAGAAAATTATCAAGCTCGTCAAAGATGAGGAAAAAGATAAAGAAGTCTCCGCCTGATGGCCTCGCCCTACAATTGGCAGGGATTCGAATGAGTTTTTTAATGGGTGCCTGAATTGGCTATTTTGACGATAGTCCACTATTGACAGTTGTTCCGCTGGTCTCGATATTTTGGATCAAAATTAAACATGCAACCCCTTCTCAAGCGTGACTGAGGATTTCCCCCGATGGACCCCTCCACTCAAAAATAGCATTTTGAGACTCTCATCCAGTGCCAGAATGGCGGATTTCGATTCAAGGACTTCTGCCATATTATATTGAAATTAAAATAGTTATTGAGATTTTGATCGGTCGTGGTTAAAATGTTTTCAAGATATGCTTAACGAGGAGAGAGCAGAGGGGTCTATTGGTACCTTGTACATTGTCAGCACTCCTATTGGCAATTTAAAAGACATGACCCACCGCTCGCTGGAACAACTCAGTCAGGTTGACCTTATTGCGGCGGAGGATACCCGGCGAACCGGCATTCTGTTAAAACATTACGAGATAAAGGCACCTCTCTCCAGTTTTAACAGTTTTAATCAGGCAAAAAAGAGTGAGCAGTTTATCGCCCGGCTCATGAACGGCGACGATCTGGCTTTAGTGTCAGATGCGGGAACGCCGGGTGTATCAGACCCGCTTTACCATTTGGTTCGAGCCGCTCTTGAAAAAAATATATCCGTAGTTTCGCTTCCTGGACCTTCGGCAGTGTTGGCGGCACTCACCGTGTCGGGATTGCCGGTAGATCGTTTTGTGTTTGAAGGATTTCTTCCCCGCAAAAAGGGACGCAAGAAACTGATTGAGGAACTGGCGGAAGAAAAGAGAACGATCGTACTTTTCGAATCGCCACACAGAATTGTGAAAACCCTTAACGAGCTTCATAAGGCTATGGGGTTTCGGCAGGCGGCATTGGCGAGAGAGTTGACCAAGGTTTACGAGGAAGTTATTCGAGGATCGTTGGAAGAGCTTGCGGTTATAGCTGAAAAAAGAAAACTGAAAGGTGAGATCACTCTGGTGATTGCCGGGTGTTCCAAGAGAAATAAGTACGGAAGTTAGATGGGAATTGTTTCCATTATTGGCCAAAGGGGGTATAGGGAAACCACCCTTTCTATCAATACAGCGGTGGCACTAACTCCGGCCTTGATCTAAGGTTGCCCACGATCACCGGTGCGCGCGATTAAGTTTGGTGACCCAGATCACGAAATAGGCCACTGGTGGCTGGGTATGAAAAAACTGGGCGAGTCTGTTCCGGGAAGTTATGGCATTCACGGAGTGAACGCTGGTAAGGTTAACGAGTTTTATAAAAAGAATTTTGATTGGAGAAACGGCAGTGCCGGGTGCCCCAATATTCAAGAGTGGTAGCTACACTTCCTCGGTAAGGTTTTACCGTTTTTGGGGCAAGGTCAATATAGTTGCTAAAGATAAATGGGATAGAAAACCGGACATCGTCCGGGCCGCCTCCGCTGCTTAACTTCTATTTCTTTAACTCCCCTCCAAATTTAGATCCTGCAAGGAGATTGAATTTAATGAAAAAGCCGTGGAGCGGCAGGTTCAAAGAATCCACCGATACGTTGATGGAACAGTTTTCAGCTTCCATATCGTTTGACCGGCGGCTTTATGCTTATGACATTGAAGGGAGCATCGCCCATTGTCAGATGCTGGCGAAGTGCAAGATCATTTCCCAGGCCGAATCGAAAAAAATAGTCGGCGGTCTCAAGCGGGTGTTAAAAGAATTTGAATCCGGAAAATTTCAATGTGATGACCGGCTCGAAGATATTCATATGAACATAGAAAGCCGTCTGACCGAGCTGGTTGGCGCTGTCGGTGGAAAACTTCATACCGCACGAAGCCGCAACGACCAGGTGTGCCTTGATATCCGCTTGTACCTCAGGGTCGAAGTCTCGGAGATCGTACAGGGCATCACACTATTGGCAAAAACATTGTTGAAGCTGGCACGGAAGCACACGGATACGATCATTCCGGGTTACACCCACATGCAACAGGCGCAACCGATTTTGTTGGCGCATCATTTACTGGCGCATATTGAAATGCTGGTGCGTGACCGCGAGCGGATGGAAGACGCGTGGAAGCGCATAAACATCATGCCGCTGGGCGCGGCCGCCCTGTCAGGAACCGGGTTTCCCATTGATCGAAAATATACGGCGAAGCTTCTCAACTTTCCAGAAGTGTCACATAACAGCATTGATTCAGTGAGCGATCGCGATTTCGCCATCGAGTTTTGTTCCGCGTCGGGGATCCTTATGATGCATCTCAGTCGATTTTGTGAAGAGGTGGTTTTGTGGTCTTCCTGTGAATTCGATTGGCTGGAGTTATCCGATGCGTACACGACAGGAAGCAGTATTATGCCGCAAAAGAAAAATCCGGATGCAGCCGAACTCATCCGGGGAAAGTCCGGGCGTGTATACGGCAACCTAGTATCCATGTTGACGTTGATGAAATCGTTGCCCCTGGCTTACAACAAGGATTTGCAGGAAGATAAAGAACCCGTTTTTGATACAGTGGATACCGTTAAGGTGTCGCTGGCAGTTTTTGAGGGCATGATGAAGACGGCGGAGTTCAAGAAAATTCCCATGGACCGCGTGGACATTTCCGGATTCCTCACGGCGACCGACATGGCAGACTATCTGGCCGCCAAGGGGGTTCCATTTCGCCTGGCACACGAAATCACAGGTCAAACCGTAGCCTATTGCATTGCCAGCGGAAAGACTCTGCAGGATGTCACTCTCAAGGAATTGAAAAAGATTTCCCCCAGGTTTAACGCAGATGTGTTTGATCACATCACACTGGAAAGTTCGGTGCAAAAGAAAGATGTTTACGGCGGTACCGCTAAAAAACAGGTTTTGGCGCAAATCGCAAGGCTCGATAAAAAACTAAAAACCAAATCCGTAATTAGCGGAAAAAAATAATCACCCGGACCAGCAAGGCGCGGAAAAAGTCGTTTTGAGTTGGAGAAACTGTCGCCCTTTGCCAAAGACCCTAACTGGGGAGCTTGTCGAAGGGTGATAGTAAGGTAGATGCTTTACCGCTTAGCGCGGCACAGGCGACAGGCTCAGCACGATACCGAGAAGAATCTCATAAGAATTGACTTTAGCTAAAGCCTTAATTAATTTTAAAGAAAGAGATGTAATGATAAAAGTATCTTCCATATTGTTAATCGCCCTGATGATTTCTTTCCTCACCTCGGCCTGTGGCCGTAAAGGGCCACCGCTTCCCCCGGAGGATGCGCCGCCGACACAACAAGTATTTAAATATTACCCCTCTACATTGACAGATACCACCTCCGACGGAAAATCAAGTACCCTATAAGTATTTGATTTACAACCAGTAATCTCTGTGCTAGAGTATCTCAATCGGTCAAAATTTTGCTCAAAAGCAAGAGCAGGCACCGGATATTGAAATCCCTCATTCACATTTAACAGGCAGGGCATCGTATGAATAAAGACCAGATAGCAGTTTACCTGAGCGAACATCCAGAGTTTTTCAATGACTACCCGGAATTGTTGAGAAAGATACAGTCGATTGAAGAAAAGGACTTGCCCGTTCGCAAATCGAATACCCTGAGTCTGAGCGGGAGGCTCATTAAACGAGTGCACGATGATAAAGAGCATCTGAAAAATAAACTGGAATGGTTTGTCGAAGTCACTCGTGCCAATGAAGAAATCCATGAGCATATTTTTGAGATTGAGCGACTGATCCTTAAAAGCACACAGCTGGACCAGATGGTGAAGCAACTGAGGGAAGGTATCATTGAACGATTCCAGATACCCTATGTCCTTCTACTCCTGGTGGACGATGCCGATCACTATATGGAACATAAATTAGAAGAACGATTCAGTAATAAACTCAAGGGATCGATGGAATTTATCGATCAGGCCACGGCTGATAAATGGTTTGACGGAAAGCTGAAACCGGTACTTCACTCTGAACTCAAAACCAATTCGGAAATTTTTAGCAAAACATGGAATACGAAAAATATTCAGTCCGAATGTATTGTTCCCATTATCAATCGGGGGGCGGTTTGTGGCGCCATTGCCCTGGGGGCGACCAAAGAACGCCATTTTCACGCAGGTCTCCGGACAGAGTATCTGGAACGGATGGCTGAACGACTAGCCATTGCGATCGACAACATTTTGCTTGTAGATCGTTTGCAGTTGGAGCGACCCGAGGTTGAGGAAGAAAAGCGGGTTTCTGCCTGAATCCGGAAAAATCTGGATTGACTAATTCATCATTTTTTTAGATACTGTTCCAATACTCCTCCCAGAGTTTCAGGTTTCCATTATATATTTAGCAGGTGGAAATTCTCGGCGCGCAGAGGGTCAATTGCGCGTGACGGGCCAGTTACGTTTTTAATTAGTTGGACGATTAACAGCGATGATTCGAGAAGCAAAATATCAAGACGCAGAATCCATTCAGAACCTGATCCGCATTTTTTCTGAAACCGGCAAAGTTCTGTTCCGGCCCCTTGACGAAATCAGGGAGAACATAACGGATTTCCAGGTTTATGAAAAAAACGATCAGATTATTGGTGTCTGTAGTCTGAAAACAGGTTGGGACCAACTGGTTGAGTTAAGGTCGTTGGGGGTCGATCCCCGATATTCAGGCCAGGGCCTGGGTAGCGAGATGGTGCAGGCCAGTATTGAAGCTGCGTTGTCAACCGATTGCGATACCTTGTTTGTGCTGACCTATGCGGTACCCATGTTTGAACGTCTGGGATTTCATGTTGTAGATAAAGCAACACTTCCTCATAAAGTCTGGAACGATTGCAACGCTTGTTTGCATCAGGAAAACTGCGATGAAACGGCGATGATCCTTTCCCTCGATTCCATACGCAATCAACGCGCCATGCCAGCGTCACCCTCCGTCACGGCGAACGCAAGTTAAAGAATTTTCTTCTTTTTTGCGAATCTTTTTAAACTCGTTGAAAAATTGCAAGTTATTTTAAAGCATCGCTTTTGTGTTCATTTCAATAAAAATTATGCGTTGAACCTTGCCAGCAAAGGGGTAAGATAGGTAGGCAGCGTCATACTATCCCAAGATTGAGGATTCCCGTTCGGGGTGGTGTCACTAATCCAAAACTGGAGTTCCAAGGGGGCTTGTCCAGAGCAAAGCGTGGGAGGTTAGGGGAGGTTGTCAAGAAACTTGAAGGCCATTCCTTAAAATAAATTGAACTACTTCACAACTATCGAACAATTTTTCCTATCCCTTAGGGATTCCGGTCTGGCCCTTTCGGCGAACGATTACCAGTTGATAGCGGAATGGGAAGAACGAAAGGTTCCGGTCGGCTTGGCTTGTCGGGCCATTGAGTCGGGTTACTCTCAAATAATCAGTCAAGGCGGTGGACGGCATGGAAATATTTCACTCACCCAGCTGAAGGTGATCGTGGAAGAAGAAATTCAGGCAGGATTTCGTAGAAACTGAAAGAGTAGATGATGACCAGTACGAAAACACTAACCAAAGTTTGTTCAAAGTGTAGGGACACAAAATATACTTTGTCCAACCGCGAAGGAAAAATGCAGGCAAAGCTTTGCCCGTGTTTTGAGTGTGAAGAGTGCGATGGAGAAGGTCGGGTTTTCCGGCAGGACGACATGGGGGCGGCTTTCCTCTCCGACTGCGGTCATTGCTCTGCTTTAAGACAACGTTTGCGTTTGCTCAATGATTCCGGCATTCCGGGAAAATTTGCCAACTCCGCTATGGAAACTTATCAGCCGATTGGTTTGCCAAATAAAAAAGCTTTGTCGCGTGCCAAGGATTTCTTAGGCGATGTTAAAGAAGCGCCGAAAGAACCGCATCGCGGACTTCTCTTCATTGGCGGACCCGGCTTGGGCAAAACCCATCTGGTGGTATCGATCCTAAAACAGCTTATTCTGGAAGAAGGAGTGGACGGCAAGTTTGTTGATTTTTTCCAACTGTTATCCGATATCCGCCACGGCTATTCACAGGACGAGTCGGAAATGTCATTGATCGAGCCTTACCTTAAATCCAGAGTGCTCGTTATCGACGAACTGGCCAAGGGTCGCAACAACGAATGGGAGCAGACCATCCTCGATCAATTTATATCGGCGCGTTACAACGCCGCGGATAAGACTACATTGTTCACGACGAACTACGGCGATCAGTCAACAGTACCTTCCGAGACTAAGGGCCGAACCACAACTTTACAGAAACAAAGTTTAGAAGAGAAAGTGGGTGAACGCATTTTCTCAAGGTTGACCCAGATGTGTGATTTCATAAAAATGGAAGGGGATGATTATCGCAAGAAAATGAAGCCTCCGCCAAAATCCACCCACCGAAAAAAATGAGCATTAGTTCAAATCACCCGTTGTAGAATTCTCACACAAGCACTAAATTAAAGTAAGAGATACATACATGGTGAAGCCCTATGCCTATGCGAGCCGGTCTGGCTAAAATTCATATTGCGAAAAGAGAGTTACATCTCACAGATGAGTTGTACCGTGATTTGATGTATGTGTTTTTTAAAAAGAAATCGGCACGTGATCTCAATAAGGAAGAAGTTGATGAACTGATCTTGCATTTTAAAAGTCTGGGTTGGTCGCAGTTTAAAAATATGAGTGGGTTGTCAGTAATATCAGATAAATCCCTAGGCGCCCACCCATATGGGAAAAAATATGATGGCCTGGGAAACAGAAAAGACATGGCCAGCCCGGCTCAACTCAGACTTATAGAAGCGTTATGGATGATGGGCCCAGGCGTACGCCTCAAAACCCGCGAGGCATTAAGACATTTTTTGCAGCACTATTTTCATGTTTCAGATCTGCGTTTTATTAAATCGCGTCAAGTGACCTCAATATTGGGAGCCGTAAGACGAATAGGTCATCCCGCACACCATAAAAACTGAGCAGAGTCAAATATACTGCGACCGTGTGATTGCCTTATTTGGATTTTATTTTTTGGATGAAGATAAAGAGGAGCATGGGGAGCAATTCCTGCTGGATTTGCTCCCCGCATAACAGGGGTGATATTTTGGTTTCCAACTCACAACCTTGGTGGAGGATTAGGTAGTCAGAAAAATCAGAAAATCTCTTCTGAATTTGTATTTGGTTGGCAAAGTTCTTTTAGTGTTATCAGTCTTCGGAGAAATAGAGATTTTTATACCCGACCTTGCTTTTGTCATTTGCTTCGCTCTCTTGCTTACCTTTGGGTTTCTTAAGAGCTTCTGCCGCGCCGGGACCTTCAAAAAATGAATTCCAGTATCGATTGCTCAAAGATTTGCTTGATAACACCTTTTTGACTTTTCCCTTGCGATCTAATACGCGGACTTCATAAAACATAAGGCCTCTTTTTATGAACTGAAATCGTTCAACATTGCCGTAGTTTCAAACAGGAGTTCCCTTTTGAGGTGAGCCGGAATTGCGGTATCATGTAGCCCGGCTTTGCAAGCAGGTTGTTCCGCAACCTCTAGGAAAGCTCTAAATGTCCAGAAACGGTTTGGTGTCCAAGGGGTTCTTAATATAAAAGATGTCACCCGGACTCCATAGGTTTCTTTCGCCGTTTCAATAACTACCTATCGGAGAAAATTTTTGAAACAATTAGCGGTTTTTTCACTTTTTTTTGGCCTTTTTGCTGTCGTCTCCTGTGACAAGGAGCTCAAGGAACACCCTATTCCGCCACAAGTTAAGCAGGAAATGGCCGCCAGGGAAAAGGCCAGCGATCCGACCCGATCAATTTCGGGAACGATTGAGTTTGCTGAGCCCATCGTCTCTAAAATTCCTGAAAAAGGAGTACTTTTTCTCATAGCCCGGCCCGAAGGCGTTACCGGGGGACCTCCCATGGCCGCAAAAAAACATAGCCTGATCCGGTTTCCATTTGCATTCAAGATCGGTCAGGAAAACGTCATGATGGAAGGGAACAGCTTCGAAGGAAAAATAAAAATCACCGCTCGCTGGGATCTGGACGGAATGCCCAAAGCTTCTCCAGATGATGTAGAAGGATCAGTGACTGTCACCGCCGGGTCCACCGATGTGAAGATCGTGCTGGATCATGTGATAGAGGTAGAAAAAGCATCCGCCGAAGCCAAAACCGTTTCCGGAACGATTCGCATAGACCCTTCTATCGCAAACCAGGTGTCCACAGAGGCCAGCCTGTTTCTGATCGCCCGATCCGATGGAGCGCAGAGAGGAATGCCATTAGCGGTCAAGAAGCTGGCAGGGATAAAGTTTCCTTATGATTTTTCCCTGGGTCAGGCCGATGTCATGTTGCCCGGTGCCGTATTTGATGGACCCGTCACTATTTTTGCTAGGCTGGATAAAGACGGCGACGCCGCTCCCGCCCCCGGCGATATTGATGGAAACGTCACCACCACCGCTGGCGACCAGAATGCCGAAATCATCCTCAACCACTTGATCGGAGGGTGAAATCGGTTTTTCCCAAATTTAACCACCAGAACTAGTCGAAAAAGCAGGTTTATCCATCTAGCATTCAAAGCCATGAAAGAACAGGAAAGTATTAAAGTATCCAGTCCACTTTCTTCTGTTTTTTTAAGGATTTGGATTGGCTCTGAATGTGTAAAATCTCATAGATCTCATTTTAAGTGTGGGAGGGGGCGAACAGCCGTACGAAAAATTTTGATTTATGTCTGTGCTGGTGTTTCACCAGTGCAAAAACCTTATTCACCAGCCGATCCACGGTAGGCAAATAGGCTGACAACTACTGTCATTATCAGGCACAGGTAGGAAAACACATCGCCGTATTGAGAGTAAAACGTGCGCGGTCCTATATTGGGGGCGATTTTGCTGACGACATATTCGCGGGTGAAGAGTTCGGTGGTGTTTCTGATTTCACCTGTCGCGTCGATGATTCCGCTGATACCGGTATTGGCGGCGCGCACAATAGGCGTCCGATTCTCCACCGCGCGTAAAGACGCCATGGAGATATGTTGATACGATGCCGCACTTTTGCCGAACCAAGCATCGTTCGTAATATTGACCAAGTATTCCGCTCCGTTTTTAACCGGCTGACGCACTAGATCGGGGAAAATAATTTCATAACAGATCGATACCCCAAATCGGTAACCGTTCACATCGAATACCGTTGCCCGCTGGCCCAGTCCGAAATCCCCGACGATCTCCACCAGCTTTTCGACGAAGAACAGAGCCTTGCGGAAAGGAACGAATTCTCCAAAGGGAACCAGGTGCATTTTGTCATATACATCGATGGTCTCGCCCTGTGGTGAAATTAAAAATGCGCGATTGAAATCCAGTAACGTTCCACCTACATTTTCTTTATACGGACTCCCAAATAAAAGCGGCACGCCGGAAGTGCGGGCAATGTCCTGCACATATTTTGTACCGAGAGGATCTAGGCTGTAGTAGAAAGGCACCGTCGCTTCGGGCCAGATGATGAGTTCCGGTTTTTCCTTGGCCGCCATCAAAGTGAGTTCTTTGTAAAACGTCATCGTTGCCTGCCGATACAGCCGGTTCCATTTGAGATGTTGTTCAATATTTCCCTGTACGAGTCCAACCCGGATTTTTTTGGATGAATCAATTTGCGAATGAGTACGGTCCAGCGCCCAGCCGCCCCATCCAACCCATAGCCCGAGCACCAGAGCTGTGACACCGATCACCCCTTTCGAGATTTTCCATTCATCCGGCGAACCCAACCGCGACATCCAGGCATTCAGAGAAAAATGGAGAGCGGCGTTAACCAGAACGATCAACGCGGAGACGCCATAGACGCCTGTAATTTCTGCCGATTGAATAATCGTGAGGGATTTAAACTGCGAATAACCCAGGCCGAGCCATGAAAAACCGAAAGTCGCATGAGTGGAGCGAAGGTATTCCAGAGAAGTCCAGACAAGGGGGGCCAGCAGGAAAAAATAAACAGGTTTGCCCCGGCTCCATTTGATCGTCAGCACACAGAACAAAGAGACATAAAAACTTAGATAGGCGGCAAGTAGGCCCAGTATGAGGAAACTGAGGCCTTTCGGTATATTTCCATAATTAACTAGCGTATTAGTGATCCAGTTTAAACCGAAAAAATAGAAGATCATTCCCGCGAAAAAACCGCGTCCGGCCACCGCTCCCAGAGTCTGATTCTGAATGGCGAAGAACAATGGGATCAGCGCAAACCACGCGAGAAACTCAAGGTTGAACCGGGGAAAAATGAGAATCAGGAATAGTCCGGATAAAGCCGATAATATCCAGGAGGGCGTTCGCTTCAAGGTTAGCACTGGGTTTTTAACCTAGCATGGTTTATATTAGTGACTGAAAGCCATATCAATTAAAACAACGAGGACTATTTTGACCTCTGACAAGAAAATAATCAATAGTTTCAAGAAGGTATGTATTTGCCGCAGTATCAAAGGCGGGACAATTTTGACGGCAATGGGCGATGGCGCTTTATCGTTCGAGGCCCTGCGAAGAAAGATACGCGTTGGTACCGGTAACTGCAAGGCCAAACGTTGTCGCGAGAAGATTGAGGCAATGGTTCATGATTTTAAAAAGAATCAAAAAGTTTCGGCGTAGACACATGCGTCTAATCAGGCCTGTTTTTTAGTCAGCCCATAAAAAAAAATTTCAGCGGCAGTTTGACTTACTCAAGTAGTTCCAGCGTTTTTACTATTCGGTCTACACCTTGCAAAATGGTGTCCATGGAAGAAGCGAAGGCCATCCTTAAATTTTTGTCGGCGCCGAAGGCGATTCCGGGAACCAGCGCGACCTTCCCCTCATCTAACAGAAACTCAGCCAGCTGGATGGAACCTTCCACCTTTTTTCCTTTGAATGTTTTGCCATAAAAAACTGAGAAATCCGGGAAAGTGTAAAAAGAGCCAACAGGCTTGTAACACTTGACACCGGGAATCTTGAGCAGGCTGTCCACCAGAGCATTTCTTCTTTTCTGAAATTCAGCAACCATCCGTTTAACATCAGCTTCCCCTTCATTGAGTGCAGCTATACTTGCCGCCTGAGAAACAGAGGTCGGATTGGAAGTAGATTGCCCCTGAAGCTTCGTAGTTTGTTTGATAATTTCCGCGTTCCCAGCTAGGTAACCGATGCGCCATCCGGTCATGGCATAACTTTTAGAAACCCCATTAACCAGAACACAGTTATCCTGCACTTCCTTGCCTAGAGCGCAGATGCTGGATTGCTCGAATTCGTCAAAAACAATTTTCTCATAAATTTCATCCGATACCATCAGCAGTCCGTTACGCAAAGCGCATTCCGCGATAGCCTCCAATTCCTTCTTAGTGTAGGCCGAGCCGGTGGGGTTAGACGGGCTGTTAATAATAATCGCGCGAGTATTTACAGTGACAGCCGATTCAATTTGTTCGGGTGTGATTTTAAATTCGTTGTCCCCCAGAGTTTCAATGATTACCGGGGAAGCACCCGCGTATCGGATGATATCAGGATATGAAACCCAGTAAGGAGCGGGAACAATAATCTCATCGCCCTCTTCCCACAGCACCTGCGCCAGATTGAAAAGCGAATGCTTGGCTCCGCACGAAACCAGAATTTGATTTTTTTCATAGCCGAGACCATTGTCACGTTTAAGTTTGTCAATAATCGCCTGCTTGAGCGCAACGGTTCCTCCAGCCGGAGTGTAATGAGTCGCATTCTGCTCGATAGCTTTAATCCCGGCTTGTTTAATTACATCGGGAGTATTAAAGTCTGGTTCCCCGGCACCAAAACCGATAACATCTACGCCGTTGGCTTTTAACTCCTTTGCCTTGGCATCGACCGCTAGGGTCATGGATGGTTGAATACTTTGAATGCGTTTAGAAAATTTCATATACTCATCTTGGATAATTTTCTAGCCACGATTTTTGGAACAAGTTTGTGAATATCGCCACCGTGTTTTGCGATTTCCTTGACGAAACTGGAGCTGAGAAATGCGTACTCCTGACTGGGGATCATAAACAAGGTTTCCAATGACTCATCAAGGTTTCTGTTCATCAAACCCATTTGTAGTTCATACTCAAAATCGCTCACCGCTCTGAGCCCTTTGATAATAACGGCAGCATTATTAGCCTGAGCGAAATCAATCAGCAAATTGTCAAAGGGAAGGATCGTAACATTTTTAAGACCCTTGAGTCCTTGCTTAATGAAGTCAACCCGTTGTTCGATAGAAAATAACGGATTCTTCCCCACATTCAAAGCGACCGAAACGATCACCTTGTCAAAAATGTTGAGAGCTCTGCGGATGATGTCGATATGTCCGTTTGTTACCGGATCAAAAGTCCCGGGATAAATAGCGATGCGTTTTTTTTTCATCAACGTACTGAAAGAAAACAAGAATGAACCAATATGCGAGTTCGATTCAAATGTGGTTTAGTGTTAGTATTCCACGGATACTAGCATAACCTTGAGCGTGATTCCAACCCATGTAAAAAGAGAATTTTCAAAGCAGATGAAGGCAGGTTCAGGAAAGGAATCTTCAGTTGTTATGCAGGGAGTATGCCTTGATTTTTCTCCACAACGTGGCCCGGGACATATTAAGATCTTTCGCGGTGAGCGTTTTATTCCAGCGGTTTTTCTCAAGAGAGGCGAGAATTTTTATTTTATGAGGGTCGCTCGTTGTTTCCGTGATTGCCAATGTTTTAGGCGAGACTTTTTTGTTCCCATTTATGAGTATGGAAATGGGTAAATCGCAAGGCTGAAGAACATCGGTTTCGCAAAGGATAGTGCCGCGCTCAAGGATGTTGCGCAGTTCTCGTACATTACCCGGCCATGAATACTCTTTAAGCAACAACATGGCCTCGTCAGAAATTTTTCGGATGTTTTTATTCTGTTGGTTAGCAAATTCCTGAAGGAATTTATCTGCAAGCAAAAGAATATCCTCATCGCGTTCTTTGAGCGTTGGCGTGTGAATGGCAAACACATGAATCCGGTAAAACAGATCTTCCCGGAACTTGTTTTCCGCAACCAGAGTTTCAATGTCCCTGTGGGTCGCGGTTATTACCCGTACGTCTACTTTTTTGCTGGTGGTGGACCCCAGTTTCCTGATTTCTCCATCCTGCAAAACCCTAAGGAGTTTGACTTGAGTTCCCATCGACATCTCGCCAATTTCGTCGAGAAACAACGTCCCGCCATCGGCGGCTTCAAAGAGCCCGGTCGATTCAGAGTCAGCTCCGGTGAACGCCCCTTTCATGTGACCAAACAGTTCAGAATCCAACAGAGTTTCAGATAAAGCTCCACAGTTGAGCGCAAGAAATGGTTTATCGGATCGCAGGCTGAGTTTGTGAATAGCGCGGGCGACCAGTTCCTTGCCTGTTCCGGTATTTCCCTGAATATAAACCACAGTATCCAGTTTACTTATCTTTTGAACTCCCTTGAGAACTTTTTGAATTGCTTTTGAGTTCCCGACAATTGTTTTAAGATCCAATTCACTTGCCTGATCCTGCTTGATCCGCTCCAGTTCCTGAGACTTTGCTTCCAATTCCCGGGTTCGGGAGACATCACGAACAATGTTGATCCCGGCGAAAAAATCACCTTCCTCATTTTTGATCGGGAATGTGGAAATTTCTAAATGCAATGACTTGCCGCTCCCAGGGGTTATTTTTTTTACATGTCGATTCGCTATAGGTTTGTCGATGTTTTGGAAGCACATAAATGATTTCGGGTCATCAAACCATTTAACGTGAAGCGGACTACGAAAGAGAATATTAAAATCCCTGTCAAAGACACATACCGCGTCACCAATGCCAGCCAGAATCGTCTCCAGCATTTTGTCCTCAAGATTCAGAGATTTCTCCAGTTCCTTGACCGGAGAGGCACCCACAAAAAATCCCTGTAAAAAATATTCTCCATCCCGAAGCTGAATGATATTTCCAGAGGCCTGACAATGGCCTACTTCAGAAAATGAATTATTAAGAGCAATCTCGATTTCTCCGGTTGCGCCCTTGTCACTCAGGTTGTCCAGAAAAAGGTCGAGGTCTTTTTCATATTTAAAAATAGATTTCAGAAATTCATAGACCGTGGATGGGGAATCGGCCAATTCACTATTGAGGCACCCGTTAGACGCCAGACCGTTATTATGAAATTCAACTTTAGCTTCCTTGAATTTTGTCAGGTCGGAAAAAGACTGGGTGAAAAAGACGAAGGGGTAAGCCGACTCTAAAACCACTAAAGATTTTCTTCGGATCATATAGGGTTTTTCCTATAGCATGTAGGATATTGAGAAGTATAGAGTTAAGAGAGTTCTGAGCCTGAAATTTATACCATGAACACGCCCTTATATCCAAGTGATTTCTTAATTTCTGGCAAGAAGAAATTGGGTTTTTCAAGGGGATAATTTGTCAACTTTTTCCAGGATAACGATGTTCCGAACTTGACCCCGAAGGCCACATAAGAATTCGAACAATGAAACACATCTAATCACATGAAACAATAAGGTCGGCAATGAAACATTACGTTTAGCTTTGTTCCGTGTAGGAAAAACCCCTAGGGCCATGACAGCCTTATAACATAAGGGTTTTAGCGGAGCTGTTTAGGGTTTAATTATGGCATATAACTTGCTTAGATAGGTGAGGCTACAAATAAAATTTTGTGGGGTCCTTCTGTCTGGCTCGGTGTGGAGGTGAACGGGGCGGTTAGGTTCAGATTGTTTTCCGCATGTGGAAGTGCCGGGTTTGAAATATAATTCCAGGATTTAGCCAGAGTGGGACTTGCCCTCCCTTTCCTCGCTTGACGGTGAGGGCTCTGATTAAGTTTTGGAGTTTAGCGATGAGAGTCACATTTCTTCATGCTGGAACTGGGTGGGGGTGTGATTGAGTCGTTACAGTTTGTTTTTGCGTTTGCGGTTTGGCGCATTATGAAAGTTTGTCAGTGTAGTTAGTTGATTGTTAAATGCTTCATTTTGTTCAACGTTTAGTGAAAAGGAGATTCCATGAGACTAAACAGAAGGAAATTCTTGCAGGTGAGTGCTGGTGTAGCTACGGCTATGGCTCTGACAAGCAAGAAAGTAGGAGCACAATTAAAGCCCGTAGTCAAGGTAGGCAATCCATTGGAAGCCTATCCGGACAGAC
>Ga0208894_1001255_pt1 | contig 15417 bp, 15 predicted proteins | sample ETNtaG_12_FD_185752 | JGI IMG/M metagenome (GOLD analysis project Ga0208894, IMG submission 185752) | Marine microbial and viral communities from oxygen minimum zone, Eastern Pacific Ocean - ETNP201306SV49 (SPAdes) (version 2) | ecosystem: Environmental > Aquatic > Marine > Oceanic ... | reverse complement strand
TTTATATCAGACTCCGTACCTGGTATTTTTGCAGTGTATCCTGAGATAAATTGATAAACTGCTTGCTCAGTTGTTAACTTTGAGACAGGAGGTAACACGCCAAAAGCATCACAAGATAACATAATAACCATTTTGAGGGTTCTCAATGGAAATCGATTCAGTCTTTGATGCCAATGTATTTTGATTCTCATCAATCAAAATAGTTTTTACAGATGAAGTTCCTAAATCTATTCCAATAAACATTTATCTAGATGCCCAGAGTAGGCCTCGGTGGTATATTTTTCTCATTTCTGGATGATGAAGTTCTTTAGCAAAATGTCCAAGTGAAGTATAAAAAATTCTTCCTTTTCCAATTTGTCTTTTCCATACTACCGGCATCTCAACACCTTTTAACCATTCTGTAGTGTAAGCATCACCGCTGGATGAACCAGGCTCTTGTTCTAAATTCCAAACTTCATCACCTTTAAAAGTTGTTGTTGCCAATACTTCATTCAATGGATCTACATGCATATAATATTGCTCAGAGTGGTAATCGAAATCTTCTATTCCTTCCATAATGGGATCATCTTTTTTAGTAATATTAACTTTGTAATCATGGATGCCACTTGGATGACTGACCCACTGACCACCTGTTAAAAATTGCCAATCGATGGATTGTCTAAATGCATCGCACATCCCACCGTGATGACCTGCTAATCCGGCACCATTGATAACTGCCTTAACAACATTATTGACTGCATTTTTTTTAATTTCACCTCTTGGATCAAAATGAAATGCCATTGTAACAAGAGGAATAATTAAATCCATTTCATGTACATAGTCTTCTGCAAAAGCAGACGTTTGATATTCCGCTCTTACTTCATATCCATCAGGTTCTAGCATTTCAGTTAATATTTCTGTGCATTTTTCTGGCTCATGTCCTGGCCATCCTCCATAAACAATAAGGGCTTTTTTCATTTTCTATTATCCTTTCAATAGAGTGTTATTTTCCTCTTCAGAAAAATATTGAGGCATTTCACACTCACTTCTTAAATTAACTTTTTTATTATTCTTTCCTGACTCTAATATACTATCCATAATATCAAGAACATGTAAACTTAATTCCCCACTACATCTATTTTTAACACCTTTTCCTATAGCATTAATCATTTCTGAAACACCAACACCCCTGTAGTTTGCTACAGTTGGATCTTCATTAGCTTTCTGATGATTTTTTTCAATATTATACTTTCCTAAATTCATATGACTTGTAGGAATAGATTCCCACTCTCCTCCTTTAGAAGTACACATTAACAGTTGTCCACCAAACATGTTAGGATCTGGTACATTTAGTGAGCCCTTATCACCATACAATTCAATGTGATTTTTATTATGCTTCCAAACATCAAAAGAAAAGAAAGCATCAATCAATGCACCTGATTTAAACTCTAAATGTGAAATGATGCTTGTTGGAATATCTACTTTTATTTCCTGATCTTTTCTATCACCACTACCAATTACTCTTTTTTCATACACAGATTTAATTTTACTATCAACATTAGCAACTGGGCCTAACAAACTAACCAAAGCACTAAAATAGTATGGACCCATATCTAAAATTGGACCGCCGCCATATTGGTAGTAAAAATCAGGATTAGGATGCCAGATTTCATGACCAGGTACTGCCATAGAAATACTCCCCAACTGAACTTTGCCAATAGCACTTTCATCAATAAGTTTTCTAGCTGTTTGGATTCCTGCACCTAAAAAAGTATCGGGAGCACAACCAACATATACATTATTATCCTTAGCTAATTCATTTAATTTTTTTCCATCATCAAATTCAATAGAAAGAGGTTTTTCTGAGTATGAATGTTTTTTCGACTCTAATATTGATTTAGATACCTCATAATGAACATTTGGAATTGTTAAATTAATTATAAATTTAATTTCTTTGTCAGCCAATATATCGTCGACACTTAGTTGACGAACATTATATTTTTCAGCAAAACTTTTTGATGCCTCTTCTTTAATATCTGCGCAAGCAACAATTTCAAAATTGTTAAAATATTGCTTTGAATTTTTAAAGTAGATATCAGCTATATTTCCACAACCTATTACTCCAACTTTCATCATTTTATGACTCCTTTCCCAACATACTATTCTTTAACTGCTCCGCCTGTTAGACCTGCTACTATATATTTTTGGAGAGCAAAAAAGAATATTACGGCAGGAACTAAAGTAAGGGAAACATAAGCTAAAATTTTACCCCAATCAGTAAAATATTCTCCTCTAAACACCATGATCCCCATTGGCCAAGAATAAAGTGACTCATCATTGATCATGATTAGAGGCAACAAATAATTATTCCAACTACCAGTTAGCGTAATTACACTTACAGTAGCCAATATTGGAGTTGATAAAGGAAGTGTAAACCTAAAATAAAATTGTGTATAGCTACATCCATCACAAAAAGCTGCATCAAATATTTCTCTAGGCATTTGCCTAAAAAAACCTCGAAAAAGAATAATTGAAAAACCTAATCCAAAGGCAATTTGAGGAAGGATTACTGCCCAACTAGTGCCCAATAACCCAAAATCACGAACTCGTAAAAAAAGAGGTAGAATAGCAGTCGCAAAAGGAAACATGAGTCCTAATAAAAAATAATTATAAAGAAATTTATTTGCTGCAAATTTTACGTGTGCAAATATAAATGCTGTCATGGAAGCAAATAAGACAACAAAAAAAGTTGTTCCAACCGCATATACTGTTGAATTCCATAGAAATAGCCAAAAATCTGAGTTTCCAAGAAGGGAAGTGTAATTTTCAAATTTCCAATTTATTGGAAGACCTAAAGAATTAGTTCTTAACTCCCCAGTATGTTTAAAACCTCCCATAACAGAGACATACAAAGGTATAATAATCATTGCTGCCATTAGAAAAAGGAAAAGATACAAATAGAATGTTTTAAAACCTGTTTTCATTATCCTCCCTCATTAAAGTTCTTTGATATCCAATTGCAATAAATAAACAAATTAGAAATATTATTACACCAACAGCACTACCAAATCCTATCTTCATTCTCATAACACCAAAATAATACAAGTATGTAACCATTGAATGCGTCACATTAGATGGTCCGCCTCCTGTCAAAGGCATAATAATGTCAAATAATTGCAAACTACCAAGAAGAGATAAGAATACTGAAAGTTTTATTGTTGGAATTAACATTGGTATTTTGATTCTGATTGCAGTTATAAACGAGCCCGCTCCATCTACTTTAGCAGCTTCTAACACTTCTTTTGAAATTGCCTGCAATCCCGCAATATAAATCATCATATGAATTCCAAAAAACTTCCAGAAAATTACTATTAACACTGCAACCAATGCCCAATCCTTATCAGCAATGATAAAAGGAGCTTCAGCACCAAAAAATCCCCAGACAGCTGCCACTAAACCATAATTACCATCATAAATATATGCCCAAATTAAACCGGTAACTATTTCTGCTAAAATATAAGGAAGAAAAAAAATTGTTCTAAAAAAAGTTGCTCCTTTAATTTTATCTGAGATCATCAAAGCAATTAAAAGAGCAAAAGGTAATTGAATAAATAAAGATATAGCTATGATATAAAAATTATTCTTAAGTGATAAAATGAAGACTCTGTTTTTAAATAAATATGCATAATTTTTAAAACCAACATATTTTTCTGGATCACCATAACCATTCCAACGATAAAAACTATAGTATGCAGCTTCCCCAATTGGGAGCACTACAAATAGTGTAAATATAGTTAAGGCAGGTATTAAAAAAATTATAATAGTTGAATACCTGCTCAACAAAGCTTCAGATTTTGGTGATCGCATTCTGAAAAAATTAGGGCTCTTATAAAAGAGCCCTAATTAAAATTATTGATTAAACTCCCAAGCCTCTTGTACAGCTTGAGTAGCTTCTTCAGCAGAAATTATACCTGCTGCTAAATCTGTAGAAACATCGTTTACCACTCTACCAATATCTGCTCCTAAGAATTGATCATAAAAGATTTGATGATATTGAGAGTTAGCAATGTTTTTTGCTACTTGCTGAAGGAAAGGATTTTCCAAAGCAGCATCAGCTCCTTTAACGATAGGTATATATGCGCCATTTGATGCATCTTCAGTTTGAATTTCTTTAGATACATAGTGCATAATTAATTCTACAGCTGAATCTGGTGCTGAGCTAGAAAACAACCATCCGTTAATACCCCCTAGTGTATCTCCAGAATCACCAAGTCCACCTTTAGTCATAGGCATATTAAACATCCCCATGTTGTCATCACCCAATCCTTCACCACTTGCACTATTCGCAGCTTGTGCTCCATACATCCAATTACCCATGAACGCCATTGCACATTTACCATCTCCAAAAAAACCTGCTTGATCAGGCCATGTAGCTGCTAACCATCCTTTTTGAAAAGGTTCAAGCGCAACAAGTTCCAGCATTTGCTCTCCTGATAAGATGTATTCAGGTCTTCCCCATCCACCATTATTAAGTGAGTCAATGAATAATGCTTTTCCACCATTTCTAATATGTAAATGAGTCCAGATAAAATGAACTGGCCACTTATCTTTTCCTCCCATGCATATTGGAGTTATTCCTGCATCTTTAACTTGTTGAACTGCTGAGAGAAGATCATCCCACATTTTTATTTTAGATACGTCAACTCCTGCTTGATTAATCAAATCTTTATTATACCACCAAGCAACCTGAGCAACTTGTTTAGGTAAACCAACTCTTTGATCACCATAAGTAAAAGCATCTGCAGCAGCTGCACTTACAGTCTGTAGATAACTATCTGGAACAACGCCAGAAATATCTCTTAAGAAACCAGCTTTAGCTTGATCATACATTACCCCGCCACTCCAACTATAAAAAATATCTGGTCTATCATTTGATTGTAACATTGTTGGAAGTTTCGCCTTAAAAGACTCATTCTCTAAATACTGCATTACGACAGTATGTCCTGTTTTTTCTTCAAATTCTTTAACCGCTTTTAACATACCTGGCATACTATTATCATCGTCACCAAACAGGTGTAACCATTTAATAGTATCGGCTTTTGCTGTACTAAAAGACGCTAATATAAAAATTGAAAAAAATAATTTTAAAAAAGTTTTCATTATACCTCCATTATAAAAATTATATAAAAGCTAGCTATTGAACATATAATGAAACATGATTAACATCTAGCGATATTTAACTAATTTTCGTAAATAAAATCAATTATATATGCATAAAAAGCAGCCCAACATCATTATAATTAATCCTGATCAATGGAGAAGAGAAAAAGTAAAAAATAATACAAGAATTGAAAATAGAATTTTCATCACAATTATTCTACCACCAACCACGAGGAATGTTGAGAGGTTATTTTATATTAATCACTTTAAATTTAGAGATAAAATCAATACACTTGAAAATATTTGGCATTCTTTATTTTGCAAAAGTTGACTCTCTAATCTCTCCAGCTTATCTAAAAAAATATTTACAAATATTTACGTGTTGACAAGTTTTTTTTCTTTGATTTGATTTAACCATAAATCATAATAATGTTCATAGTTTATTTTTTTATCTGGTAATGCCTTAATTAAGAATAAATTATTTTTCATTTTAATGTTAAATAATATACTCGCTCCTAAACCCGTTCCTATTTCTTTGGAATTTATATATATTTTTTGTTTTGATCTTAAACTTGATAATATTTTTATAATTGTATTATTTTTTGTAATAGGACCATCGAGTATAATGTTATTATTAGAATTCATTGCATTTAAACAAAAATGCAGCACAAAAGTTATGTAAATGCAAACTAAACCATACTTTTCAGCGTTACTAAGTTTTTTAATTAAATTTAAAGATTGTGTTGATTTCTTAAAAGGGCCAGCACTTGCAAAACTTGGGTAAATTACATATTTTTTCAATAAATCTTTAGTTATAGAAGGTTTGTTTGTTGTAGTAATTTTTAATTTTTTTATTAATTCATCAAACTCACGTCCACCCATAAATCTCATTGTGGGAACAGTGTTACCAAAAACATCAATATTGCATAACATGTCCAAGTTTGCTTTTAGTTCTTTTAATTTTGTTTTTTGATTGAAAATTATATACCAAGTTCCTGAAGATATAAGGGTGAAGTTTTTAAAATTTGAATTTTTAAAATAAAAGTATGATGCATTACTATCATGGACGCCATTCAGTATTTTTAGAACTTTGTTATTAATTTTTATCTTTCCTATAATCTCCCATGCCTTTCTTATTGCTGGTAGTTTTTTTCGAATTTTAAGCTTATTTATGATTGAAGAATATTTACTTGAAGAGTGATTCCAAAAATGACTATGGCAGCCAATATACGATATTTCACTACTGAATGTATTGGATAATTTCCAACTAATATATTGAGGATAGGACAAAATAAATTTTGTTTTTTTGAGCACCTCTGGAAATTGCTTAGATAAAAAGTAAATTTGTTGTCCCAAATTAAGTCCACCTTCCAAAAGAGGGGTATATGTTTTATTGAATGATGGTAGAATTTTTTTGTATTCCTTTGCAAATTTATCAAATTGATATTCATAATCCGTGACAGCAATAATTTCTTTGTCTTTTTCATCAATGAAAGCCATTGAACCTGCATGTGCTGTACAAACAAATTTATTTAAAGAATGTTTCTTGGAAATCATTTTTAATTTCTTTGAAAGCCAGTCTATTAATTGAGGGGCATCAAGTAATTTTATTTTTCTTTTATAAAAATGTACTTTCTGTTTAGTTTTAAATATTTTTACAACCGAATTATTCTTATGAATCAAATATAACTTCACATTTGTTTTACCAATATCAAGAACAACGTTAAAATGAGTTTCTTTTTGCATTATCTTGTAAATGCTGTAATATTTCCTCCATCCACATTCAAGATATTTCCCGTTGATTTTTTAGATACTGATGATGCAAAGAAGAATATGCCTTCAGCTATATCTTCTGGCAAAATACTAACTTTCAACAAACTTCTATTTTTATAAAATTCTTCTAATTTATTAGTCGGTATTTTATTATTTGCTGCTCGTTGCCTTTTCCATTCACTGTCCCAAATTTTTGAGTTCCTTATTACTGCATCAGGATTAACAACGTTGGATCTGATTTTATAGCTTGCCCCTTCTAAGGCAATTGATCGTGATAAATGTACAATTGAGCTTTTTGCAACACTATAGGCAGATGCCTCTTTTGAGGCACTTAACGCGTTCTTACTTGCAATGAATATGATTGACCCTCCCAAGTCCTGATCAAGCATTTGAGAATAGACTTCTCTGCTAATGATAAAACATCCTTTTGATAATACGTTCATGTTTTTGTCCCACAATTTAGTAGGAGTTTTTTCGAATGCTGCTGCTGAAGCAAAACCTGCGTTTGCAACCAGAATGTCAATTCCACCAAAGGTTCCTATCCCTTGTTGAACAGCTTTTTTTACCTGAGTTTCATTGGTCACATCCATTACAATTGAAGATATTACTTCTGAATTAAACTCTGATGATAACCCTTTTTCAACCATAGATAGTGCTTGTTTATCTATGTCTGTTAAAATGACACAGCTGCCCTCTGCTAGAAATTTTTTTGCAGTTGCCGTACCAATTCCTCCAGCTGCACCAGTTATTATTGCTACCTTTCCAGCTAATTCTTTTTCAGGAGGCATGCGTTTAAGTTTAGCCTCTTCCAACTCCCAGTATTCAATTCCAAATGCTTCTTTTTCTGTCAAGCCTGTATAGTTTGTAACACCCTCAGCTCCTTTCATTACATTAATAGCATTACCAAAAAATTCACTGGCTATTCGCGCTGTTGTTTTATTTCTTGCAAAAGAAAGCATACCATATTCTGGTATCAAGACTATTACGGGATAAGGATCTCTTAAATTAGGTGATTTTTTATCCTTGTTTCTATTATAATATTTTGAGTAAGCACTTTTGTATTTATTAATGTTTTTAATAACAATACTTTTTAAATTGTAATCTTTCTTTTTTAAATCGGATAATGACGGTAGAACAAGAGGCAATCGTTTTGTTCTAAGAAAATGGTCGGGACACGAAGTTCCAATGGATGAAGTTTTTATCAAATTGGACGAATTAACAAATTCGAGTATTCTTTTTGACTTATTACTATGAACAATTTTTGAATTATCTATTGATAAACATCCTCTTAGTATCGAAATCAGTTTTCCTTCAAAAAGTGGGTCAGTTTTTTGTTTAAACTTTGGTCTACCAAAGGAATACTTTTTGATATTTTGGTTTAGGTATATCTGTGCTTCCCTTATTATTCTTATAGAATTATTGTAACATTCATGACTTGACTTGCCCCAATTGAAAAGGCCATGATGTCCAAGCACTATACCTTCAATGTTGGGATATGCTTTGATTAATTTTTCCATTTTTAAACCAAGATCAAATCCGGGTCGTTGCCAGTCAATCCAGCCTATTTTGTTATCAAAAACTTTTTTTACTATTTCTCTTCCATCTTTCATTGTAGCTAATGCAATGATAGAGTCAGGATGGGTGTGATCAACTTCATCATAAGGTACAAAAGCATGCAACGGAGTATCTATGCTTGCTGCTCTTGAGTTGTTATTGAATGTACACATTGGATAGTAACTAACCATCTCATCTTCGTACTTAATTCCTCTATAGATATTCTTTAGATTATTTAGTTTTTCTTGGTAGAGACTTGCAAAACCATCTTCTTTTATTGATCCTAGGTCACCACCTGATCCTTTAACATATAAAACTTTTTCTTTTTTTTTTGTTATAGGATCTTTTACAATTATTTTTGATGATGTATTTCCTCCGCCAAAATTTGTAATACTTAAATTACTACCCAATAGATTGGAACGATAAATTAATTGATTTAACTGCGATAATTTATTTGATTTATTATTCCAAATATTAGTAACTGGGAGTTGAAAGTTCATAAAATACAATTAACTCATAGGTTAACGATAAACAATATTTTTTGATTTATTTTTATTGAATTCTGTATAATCCTCCAAATATTTCATTTTCTTTCACTATTTAAAGCTAATTGTCTTGATAATATTTGTTTAAAGTAAATAATGTTTCGCAAATTTATAAAAGGAGGAATAATGAAAAAAGTTTTATTAATTTTATTTTCAATAGTTTTACTTTCTGCAAATGTAAGTGCTGCTGATATGCGTATTGCACTTGTGGTTAAAGGTTTGGGTATTGGTTTTTTTGAAGCTGCTGCTGAAGGCGGCGAAGAAGCTGGAAAAGAAATTGGTGGAATAGAAGTTATTTATACTGGACCAGCAACAACTACTGCAGAAGAGCAAATTGAAGTTATTAATTCTTTAATTGCACAAAAAGTTGATGCAATTGCTATATCGGCAAATGATCGCGATGCTTTAGTACCTATTGGCAAAAAAGCTATGCAACGTGGTATTACAGTAATTTCATGGGACTCAGGTGTGGGTGAAGAAGGAAGAATAATGAATCTTGATCCTTCGAACACTGCTTTAATTGGATCTTCAAATATAAAATGGATGAAAAACTCTATGGGTGATGAAGGGGAATTTGCAATTCTGAGTGCCACAAGTCAAGCAACTAATCAAAATGCTTGGATTGAGGAAATGAAAAAAGAATTTGCTAAACCTGAATACTCTAAAATGAAATGGGTTGATACCGTATACGGAGATGATTTATTTGATAAAAGTTATCAAGAAGCTCTTGGTTTATTCAAAAAATATCCTAATCTAAAAGGTATAATTGCACCTACATCAGTTGGAATCGTTGCTGCAGCAAAAGCAGTTGAAGATCAAGGTCTTATTGGTAAAGTATTTATCACTGGTCTTGGCCTCCCAAGCGAAATGCAAGCACACGTTAAAAGTGGTGCAGCTGTACAATTTGGTATCTGGAACCCAATTGATTTAGGTTACTCAGCTGTTTACCTTTCATATCAAATTGCGTCAGGTAAATATAAAGGTGAAGAAGGCGAATGTATTCCTGTAGGAAGAATGGGTGAAATTTGTATTGGCGAAGGAAACTCCGCAGCTATGGCTGATCCATTTATTTTCGATCTTTCAAACATCGATAAATTTGCTGCAATATTCTAATTAAATTTTAATATACACGACCATTTTTTAATGGTCGTGTGTTTCTTATACTAATGAAACTAGAAATTGCAAATATCAGTAAATCATTTCCTGGGATCAAAGCTCTCAATAATGTTAATCTTAATTTAAAACAAAATAGTGTTCATGGCCTAATAGGGGAGAATGGTGCAGGCAAATCAACACTCGTAAAAATTTTATGTGGTGTGTATCAACCAGAAGAAGGAAAAATAAAAATTAATCAAAAAGAAGTTAATTTATATAATCCAAAAGAATCCTTAAGATTTGGTATTTCAGCTATTCACCAAGAATCTGTAATGTTTGATGAATTAACCGTTATGGAAAATATTTTTATTGGCAATCACATTATCAAAAAAATTAATTTTATTGATTGGAATCAAATGGCACAAAAATCTGATGAAGTGTTAGCGACACTCGAAACAAATATTAAATCTAGTGATATAGTTAAAAATCTCAGTGTTGCTCAGCGCCACATTGTACAAATATCAAGATCGTTGGTGCAAGATGCTGACATAGTGATCATGGATGAGCCTACTGCAGCTCTCTCACAAACAGAAATAAAAGAATTATATAAAATTATAACCAACTTACAAAAACAGAATAAATCGATTATTTTTATTTCTCATAAATTAGATGAAATTCTAGAAATTTGTGATGAATTTACCGTGTTGCGGGACGGGGAAGTTGTGTCAACAGACTTAATTAGCAAAACATCTAAAAGTGAATTAATTTCAAACATGGTGGGACGTCAAATTAATCAAATTTTTCCGAAGAAAAAAGTAGAAATAGGTAATGAAATTTTTGTTGCAGAAAATTTATTCAAAAAAACACAATTTAAGGATATTTCTTTTAATTTAAAACACAAAGAAATTCTTGGATTTTATGGTTTAATTGGCTCTGGCAGAACAGAGATAATGAAAACTATTTTTGGAATTAATAAATTTGATTCTGGAAAATTATTTTTTAATGATCAACACATTCACATTAAAAAACCACTAGATGCTATTAGCCAAGGTATTGTGTATCTATCCGAAGAAAGACAGAATCTTGGGTTGACTGGAACAATGTCTGTAAAAGATAATCTCAATTTGGCGATGCTTGAAAAAAATTCTAACTACATGATTGTTGATGAATTAAAAAATTTAACAACAGCACAAAAATATAAAGACAAATTAAATATTAAAGTTTCTTACTGGAACCAACTGGCGCAAAATCTCTCAGGAGGAAATCAACAAAAAACAGTTATTGGTAAGTGGTTAGCCACAGAACCAAAAATTATTATTCTGGATGAACCTACCAAAGGTATAGATGTAGGATCCAAGTCCGCTGTTCACGAATTTATGGGAGAATTGGTAAATGAAGGAATGTCCATTATTATGATTTCAGCAGAATTACCGGAAATTATGGGAATGTGCGACCGTGTTGCAGTTGTGTACAAAGGTTTAATTAAAAGAATATTAGATGTTTCTAAAACTTCTTCAGAAGAAATTCTTTCCTATGCGAGTGGTGAATAACTTATGCTTTTAAAATTTATTAAAAATAGAGATTTTATTTTATTTACAATTATCTTTGTTATTCTTGTTGCAGTTGGGATATCCAATCCTAACTTTGTTACTCTTAAAAGTATATCGGATGTTTTAACTGATACATCCATTTTAATTATTTTGGCACTAAGTCAAATGATTGTCATATTAATTAGAGCTATTGATTTATCTGTGGCGTCCAATTTAGCGCTATCGGGCATGTTAATATCATTACTCTCGCAAATATATCCTGATCTGCCTCTTATATTTTTTATTCTTTTGTCCTGTGGAATAGGAACGGTGCTGGGATTATTTAATGGTTTTGTCATTGCTGTTTTAAAAGTTCCTTTTATAGTTACGACTCTAGGAACACTAAGTATTTACAGAGGATTAATTTATTTTGTTAGTGATGGTAAACAAGTGTACTCACATGAATTCTCAGATAGTTTTTTATCTTTTATTCATGTTAAATTTTTATCTATGACCAGCTTATTTTGGTTTGCTGTCTGTGTTTTTATAATTATATACATACTTTTAAATTATACAAAATTCGGTCGAAATTTATATGCTTTGGGAGGAAATCCTGAAGCTGCTAAGTATATAGGGATTAATGAAAACCGTTATATTATAGCAGCTTATGCTCTATCAGGCTTCTTTGCCGGTTTGTGTGGCTATTTATGGGTAGCAAGGTATTCAGTTGCCTCAACACAGATTGCTATTGGCTTTGAACTTACTGTGATATCGGCATGCGTAGTAGGAGGCATCAGTGTAATGGGAGGTCTTGGAACCGTTATTGGATGTCTACTGGGTGCGTTATTAATAGGATTAATTAGAAATGCACTTCCTGCTATTGATATTTCACAGTTTTGGCAGTTAGCGATATCTGGAGCAATTATTTTGATTGCAATTATTATCAATACGAAAACAGAACAGCGTAGAGAAAAAAATATAATGACAGAGAAAGATTAATATGAATAATATTCCACTTACTCCCCCTAAAAACATATTAAATATTTTCTATAAGAAGGAATTTATCTTATTTTTAGTTTTAATATTATTAATTATCTTTAACTCCCAAATTTCTCCATATTTTTTAGATTTATACAATCTAATCGATAGTACTTTTTTATTTAGTGAAAAGGCTATTATTGCTTTGAGTATGACATTTGTAATTATTGCCCGGCAAATTGATTTATCTGTTGCATCAATTATTGCTGTTTCATCATGTGTTTTAGGCTACACAACAAGCATAGGGCTTCCTACTTTTTATGTCATATCATTAACTCTGTTAAGCGGAGGAGTGTGCGGAGCATTTAATGGTTTTATTATTACACGTTATGCCATTCCTTCAATTATTGTCACCATTGGCACTATGTCTTTATTTCGAGGACTGGCATATTCTTTTTTAGAAGATCAATATTATAATAAGTTCCCTGATATTGTTGTTAAATTAGGTAGTGATTATCTTTTTGGATACATTCCTTATGCTTTTTTAACCTTTATTATTCTCACTTTATGTTTTGCTTTTGTTTTACATAAAACTATTATTGGCAAAAGAATTTTTGCAATTGGAAATAATCCTGATGCTGCAAAATATACAGGTATCAACGTTGATAAATATACTTTTGTTTTATTTACGATGAACGGTATTTTTTCTGCGCTTGCTTCTATTTTTCTTTCCGGCAGATTATCTAGTGTCAGACCAAATATTGCATTTGGTTGGGAACTTCAGATTATAACGATGGTAGTCTTGGGCGGTGTGTATATTTATGGTGGGTCCGGTTCTATTCTTGGTGTTTTTATTTCTATTATTATTTTGGGAATGTTATCTTTTGGACTAGGTTTATTAAATGTCCCTGGTGTTGGTATAATTATCTTTACCGGACTGTTACTTATTATTAGTATTGGTCTTCCATCTTTTATTAAATATTTTCGTAACCAAAATGAATGAAATTGGAAAAAATATTTGGGTTTTTCCTGATGCTTATTTACCGGCTAAAGGTCAACCGTATAAAACTTCTCGTGGAGGGGATCAATTTAGCCATGAATCTCTTTGTATGATTAATGCTTCTGAAAAAGATGCGTTAGTAAAAATATCATTTTACTATGAAGATCAGGATCCGTATGAAAATTATGAGCACAAAGTTAAAGCCAAAAGAAGTTTGCACTTAAGATTAGATAAATTGGTTTTAAATAATCATGGAAACTTGAAACTTGAAGTACCATATTCTATTATAGTAATAAGCAATATTAAAATTGTTGCACAACTTTCACGATTAGATACAACTTCTCATTATAACTCTTTTATGACTTCATTAGGATGGGGAACCAATGTTTAAAGCTGTAGAAAAAGATATAATATTTAATGCGAATAAATCATTCACTGAAATTTTAGATAAAGATTATGATTATTTTTGTGAGCGAATATCCCGTTTGAATATTAATCCTGAAAGCCTGAAAGAAAAAATTTCTAATTTTAATGTTGCATTACCATCATGGGGTGTGGGAACAGGTGGAACACGGTTTGCACGTTTTCCAGGGATAGGAGAGCCACAAAATATTTTTGAAAAAATTGAAGATTGTGCCGTGATTAATGATCTTGTGGGTATTACCTCAAGTGTTTCCCCTCATTTTCCTTGGGATGATGTTGATGATTATCCTGCTCTAAGACAATTTACAGAGTCATATGGAATTAATTTTGATATTGTTAATTCCAATACGTTTCAAGACCCAGCGGGAAGTAAAGGATCTTTTAAATACGGAAGCTTAACTCATATTGATCAATCAGTAAGAGAACAGGCTATCAAAATGAATATTGATTGTATTGAAAAAGGTATAACCCTTGGATCAAAAGGATTAACTGTGTGGATTGCGGATGGCGGTAATTTTCCTGGTCAACAAAATTTTTCTAAATCACTTGAGAGATATGTTAGTTCTATGCAATCAATTTATACAAAATTGCCAGAAGATTGGATGATACTATTAGAACACAAGCCCTATGAGCCTGCTTTTTATTCTACCATTATTAATGATTGGGGAACGAGTTATATTTGTGCAAAAGAATTAGGTGAAAAAGCAATGTGCCTTGTTGATTTAGGGCACCATTTACCTAATACCAATATTGAAATGATTGTTTCGCGTTTGATAGGTTTAAAAAAATTGGGAGGATTTCATTTTAATGACAGTAAGTTTGGCGATGACGATTTGGATAGCGGATCAATTAATCCATTTGAACTATTTTTAATTTTTAATGAATTAACTAACGCAAACAAACTTGGAAAATTAAACAATATTGCATATATGATTGATCAGTCTCATAATGTAACAGATCCCATCGAGAGTCTAATCTTAAGTGCCAATGAAATAATTAATGCTTATGCAAAGTCATTGTTAGTTGATTATCAATTATTAAGAGATGCTCAAAATTGTAATGATGTTATTAAATCTTCACAAATATTAAAAGAAGCTTATAACATTGACGTCAATCCATTATGTCAAATGATTCGAATGGAAAAAAAACATGCTATAGATCCTATAAGTGTTTATAGATCACTTCATTATAAAGAAAATAAATCAAAGATAAGAAAAAACGATAGCGGAAGTTCATCTGGTATAGTTTAATTTCTAGTAATAACAGTTCTAAAATTTTTTTTTAGAAATAAATTTTGCAATCTAGTATGCAATGGCATATAGAGATATTTTTTATGCATTCTTCTACCACCAACCACGAGGAATGTTGAGCGTTCTTTGGC
>Ga0208894_1001253_pt1 | contig 15434 bp, 14 predicted proteins | sample ETNtaG_12_FD_185752 | JGI IMG/M metagenome (GOLD analysis project Ga0208894, IMG submission 185752) | Marine microbial and viral communities from oxygen minimum zone, Eastern Pacific Ocean - ETNP201306SV49 (SPAdes) (version 2) | ecosystem: Environmental > Aquatic > Marine > Oceanic ... | reverse complement strand
CCTTTATTGCTTTGAATATTCCCATTAAATTTTCATATTCACCTTCATCCGGATTACCTCTAGAGATTAGTCTTCTTAGGGTTGTTTTTGACCTAGCTAATTTTCTTTTAGGATAACTGCTATCTTCTAACATATTCATAATTCTTTCTACCAACCTTTCGAATTCTTCTTGAGATACTGTTTTTCTTCTTTTTGTTCCTTTTGCTTTTACCTTTCGATTTATTTCATACAAGACAATTCCAACAGCATGAGAAAGATTTAGAATAGGATAATCCTGACTTGTAGGGACAGTTATAGTAGTTTCACATAATGCTAATTCTTCTTTGTAAAGTCCATAATTTTCTCTTCCAAAAACTAAAGCAGGTTTCTCACGCCCCTCTATTATTTTATTTATTTTCTTTACATTTTTTGGAGCTCTAAACCACCTTTTATCTCCTTTAGGTTTTATTCCGCTGGTTGCAATTGCAATATCACAATCAGCCAATGCTTCTTCCATAGTATCAAATCTTTTTAGTTTCTCTAAGATAGGCCTACCTGACTTGGATCTTGCAAAACCATCGTCGTTTATTTCACATCCATTAACTAATGCTAAATCATCAATTCCAAAGTTTGCCATCACTCTTGCAACAGCTCCGACGTTACCAGGATGTTGCGGTTCAACTAGTACAATTCGCATCAGTAATTTAGGTTAGTTCTACTCCTATATTTCGTAAACGTTCTTCAACTTCTTTTTGTTTGATATGAATGGTTATCCATTCAATATCTTTCCTTTCAACAGCGTTTTTGATTCGTTTCTCATTTTTAGTTAAGTTCTTGGTCTTTCCAGTTTTCACTTCTATAATTTTGATTTCAATTTGAGCTGTTGGATCATCAAGTCCTTTGAATCCAATCCAATCAATTGGTTTTCCAAAGTGCCTCAATTCACTACCGCTGCAACCACTTGCAGACAACCACGGAATCACTAATTCAGATAAGTCCCCTTTCAATTGTGATTTTAGTCCATCTTGCTTTTTTTTTCTTAGATTAAACATCTCAGTTTGGTGTTTTCCACTCTGTTTAATGTAAATAATTATAAAAATAATGATGTTTATTAAAAAAATAATAATTACTGAGTTTTCATCCATAAAGGGACCTTGTACTTTAGATATAAAAAGTCTATGATTTTTAAAGTTCCTTCATAGAGGATACTAATTCAGTCATCATTTTCTTACCATCACCAAATAGCATCATTGTTTTGTCTTCATAGAATAAATCATTATCTACACCAGCATAACCGACAGATAGGGATCTTTTTACCATTACGACAACTCTTGCTTTATCAGCATTAATTATTGGCATTCCTGCCAATGGCCCTTCTCCACTTCTAGCAGCAGGATTAACGGTATCGTTTGCACCAACAACCAATGCAACATCACATTCACCCATCTCTGAATTTATATCATCCATTTCAATTAATTTCTCGTATGGTACACTAGCTTCAGCTAGTAGAACATTCATGTGTCCCGGCATCCTTCCTGCAACAGGATGAATTCCATATTTCACTTCACATCCATTTGCTTCTAAGATATCTGCAAATTCTCGAACTTGATGCTGACATTGTGATACAGCCATCCCATAGCCCGGTATGATTACACATTTTGAAATTCCATCACAAATCATAGCTACTTCTTCAGGATCCGATCCAATTTTTGTCCTTGTAACTTGTTCTTTATCCGAACCTCCAAATGATTTGAATAAAACATCAATTAGTTGACGATTCATTGCCTTACACATAATATTTGTTAGAATTAGGCCTGCTGCACCAACCATTGAACCTGCAATAATCAATACATTATTTCCAATGATAAATCCAGTGAATGCTGCCGCAATACCTGATAGTGAGTTTAGAAGACTAACTACAACAGGCATATCTGCACCTCCTATCGGAAGTACAAAGAAAATTCCAAGAATACAAGATAGACCAATAATGGCTATAACGTAATCTTGATTTCCAGGTTCTTTTATAGTCATATAAAGGAGTCCAACAATTGCAATCAGAATTAATCCTTTAACATAATTTAACCATTCTGGACCCCATGTTGGCGTTCTGTACCATGTTCCAAAGATTTCAACTCCGCCTTTGAGTTTCATCATAGCAAGCAAGCTTCCTGTGAGTGTCATCCAGCCAACTAATGCAGAAAGGCCGATTGCAATCCAAGCAACATATAATTCTAAATCTTCAGGGAGATCATTTTGGTCTATTCTTCGGAAAACTTCAGACGCAGCAACGAGTGCGCTTGCAGCCCCTCCAAATCCATTGAACAAGGCAACCATTTCAGGCATTCCAGTCATTTGAACTCTAACAGCCATTACATAGCCAATTAATCCACCGACAAACAGCCCTGCACCAATTAGTATAAAATTATCAATTACTCCAAAATCCATTTGAGCAATGGTTACGACTATTGCTAGAAGCATACCCATTGCGCCATAGAGATTACCTGTGGGGGCCGTACGGGGGTGACCCAATTTTTTCAATCCTAAGATAAATAAAATAGAGGCAACTAAATATCCAACATCCCAAATTGCATTGTCCATTATTTCCTTCCTCTCTTTCCAGCAATCATTTTCAGCATTCTATTAGTTACAGTAAAGCCACCAACAACATTGATAGTTGCTAAAACTAATGCGGCAAAAGCCAACCAAGCAGCAAAGCCTGGATTTGCATTATTATAAGGTGTATTTTGTAATAAAATCAAAGCACCGACAACAGTAATTCCGGAGATTGCATTTGCGCCAGACATCAGTGGTGTGTGTAGAGTTGGGGGGACTTTTGTGATGAGTTCAAATCCCAGGAATATGGCAAGTGCAAATATGGTGATTGCAGCAATCAAGGTGACCAGTTCCATTATTTTTCACCTACATTACTTTTGTTGATTACGCTATCAGATATATTGATATTAGTTATGTTAATGGTCGAATTTCCATCTTTTTGTTCTTTGTTACCTTCTTTAGTTTTCACAGGCATTGGGATTGCCTCCATTAGTTTGGTATGATTTCTATGAATTTTTCCACCTTCAGCAATTAGAATTCCACCATATCCTGCCGAAATCCCACCTTCATCTCCTGTCAAAACTTGTTCTTCTTGATTTATGGTTAGATTTCCTTCATCAACTAATACAGTTACAAAGTTAGTGACATTATTTGAGTATAACATTGAGGCTGTATTTGGAATAGTTCTACAAAGATTAGGAATTCCTACGATTGTAACTCCATTTTCTTCAACAATTTCTCCTTCTTTGCTTCCAACAATATTTCCTCCAGTATCTGTATTCATATCAACAATTACAGATCCTTCTTTCATTTCTTTAGTCATTTTTTTGTTATTTTCTTTACCAAAGAATAATTTCGGCGCATTAGCTCCAAATAATCTAGCAGTTGTAATGACAACATCAGCATCTTTCACTGCATCCATTAGTGCATTATCAAAAGCTTCCTGAAGCCCTTTATCAGTGAATAAAGTAGCATGCCCACTTGAACTTTCAGCATCTTTCCATCCAGGTACATCAATGAATTTTGCACCTAAACTTTCCGTATCCTGTTTTGCAGTCAATCTAACATCAATAGCTTGAACTACAGCTCCTAATCTTTTAGCAGTAGCAATTGCTTGTAGTCCAGCTACAGCAGCTCCTTGGATTATGAATTTTGCAGGCCTAACAGTTCCAGCAGACGTCATCATCATAGGAACCATTTTTGCGATATGCTGCGACCCCATTAGAGCTGCTCTATATCCTGATAAATTATCTTGACTAGAATTAACATCCATTGATTGTCCTTTTGACAGTCTTCTTGGTATTACTTCGAGAGAAAGTAAAGTTATTCCAGTACCAATTATTTTTTTTGTTTCTTTCAAGTTTCTAAAAGGGTCAGCCATACAGGCTAACATTTGGCCTTTTTTCATTAATTTAATATCAGGAATATCAATTGAAGCAATCAATTCTGAGCTCATAACATCTTCTAAATTTGATATTTTAGCTCCTTTGTCTTCATATTCAGAATCTAAATATCCCGAATTTTCTCCAGCGCCTTTTTCAATTACAACATCAAATCCTAATTTAGCTAATTTTGGTATTGAAACAGGCACTAGGGCGACACGTGTTTCGTTATTATTTTCTTCTTTTGGTATTCCTATACGCATCATTTACACCATTGATTTATGTGTCGACTAAAATAGTCTACATAGTAGCCTACAAACATACTCATAAAACTTTTCCCATCACTTTCCAATTTCACGAGCTATTACTAATCTTTGAACTTCTTGAGTTCCTTCATAAATTTGAGTTATCTTTGCATCCCTAAAGAAGCGTTCCACTGGAAATTCAGTAGTGTAACCATATCCACCTAGGATTTGGACAGCTTTTTCTGAGACCCACATGGCAGTATCTCCTGCATTTAATTTAGCAAAGGAAGCCTCAAGAGTATGTCTTTCCGCCCCATTTTCATAGTGCTGACCTTTTGCCCATGCTGCTTTGTAAACCTGTAATCTTGCAGCATCAATTCTGAGAGCCATATCTGCTAAGTAATTGCTAATTGATTGGTGTGCAGCTATTGGTTTTCCAAATGTTTCTCTTTCTTTTGAATATTTTAGTGCTGCTTCATATGCTCCTTGTGCAATTCCTAGAGCTTGTGCTGCAATACCTATTCTAGAATTGTCTAATGCATTCATTGCGATGGCGAAACCTTTTCCAACTTCTCCCAAAACATTTTCTTTTGGTACTTTACAATTATCTAAAACTAAAGTACATGTATCGCTAGAACGAATACCCAACTTATCTTCTTTTTTACCTATTTCAAATCCTTCAAATCCTTTTTCGATTATGAAGCAGGTAACACCTCCATGTTTTTTCGTTCCATAATCTGGATGGCCTGTTACCTTGGCAAAAAGTATGAATAAATCGGCTGTGGTTCCGTTAGTAACCCACATTTTTTCACCATTTAGAGTGTAAAAATCCCCGTCATCGCTTGCTTTTGCAACCATTGCAGCAGCATCAGTTCCTGAACCAGCTTCACTTAGTGAATAAGCCCCTAAATACTCTCCAGAAGCAAGTTTTGGTAAATATTTATTTTTTTGTTCTTCATTTCCGCTGAGAACGAGAGTCATAGAACATAATCCTACATGAACTGCCACCATAACTCCCAATGAAGGATCAACTCTAGACAATTCTTCAACGACAATAGCTTCAGAGATATCATCTAATTTTTGACCACCATATTTTTCAGGAATTGTCATTCCCGCAACACCCAGTTCTGCAAATTGTTTGAATTCATCAACAGGTGGTTTTTGTTCTTTATCTCTTTGATGACAAGTTGGTCCAGCTACAGTTTCAGCAAAATCACGAACCATATCCCTAATCATTGTTTGATCTTCGGTTTCTGAAAAATCCATTTTAGCCACCCATTAATTTGATTATAGCTTCAGCAGGTTCACCACCACATTCTTCGAGAGCTTCCTTTGCTTTTTCAGGAGATACTCCTGCTTGTGAAGCCACCAATTCAATATCCTCATTTGGAATGCTTGTTGATTCTTCACCATCGCCTAATCCACGTTCTTGAGGTTCTCCAACAATTTGATATGATTGTTGCCCCATCATATTCATAGAGGTAACTGAAGGATTATCAAAGTAAATTTCTTTGTCCTTTGTTCTGATTATAACCTCAGTGGCATCAATATCTTCTGTAGAATTTTGTAATTGCTTTTGCAACTTCTTCATCATTCGGGGATTCATACGCCCCATTCCTGGCATCATAGTTCTGCTACGGAATGCCTCTAATAAGAATTTATGCTAAGCGATATCTTAGTATTACAGCAACATCTCCCAAACCATTTAGCATTTCACCACCATGATGATGAGATGAAATTTCAATAGTATTAGTTCTGTTTTGTTCAGCTAGAGCTAATAGCTTTCTTCCTTCTTCAGTTCTTGTTTTTTCAGATAAAATAAGCATACTTTCAGCAGCCCCTGATTCAACTGCTTTCTTAACTTCTAATTTTCCGTATGTTCCCATATCTTTGGCTATTGCTTCTTTTAAATTTTCTATTGCTCCCATTTCTTCTTGTATTTTTATTTGAGCTACGGCCTTTGGTAAATTTCCTTTGCTAATTACTTCATGGATTCCAGACATCCCCCCTTGTCCAGAATTTTCTACAATACATTCTGAAAAAATTTCTGGAGCTTCATTTCTTCCAACATCTACAAAATCTTCTTTAAGAAATCCAGGCCCTACAACAACCATAATTGCACCTTTTATGTGAACATCTACTAATTGTTTCACCGTCCTAGCATAAAATTGACTTAATTCTTCTCCTCCTGTTGATTTTCCGCTTCCAGCTCTGTTGAGAGTCTTTAGTTCTCTTAGTCCGTAGGTTCTTAATTCAGCAATAACAATACTATCACTTTCTATTGCAATTGCAATAGCTGTTACTACAGGCTCTTTAGCTTCTCTTAATCTTTTTTTATGGTGATTTAACCACTTAGATTTCCCGATATCAAAATCATCTCCAGGTTCTAAAATTAAGGTATGATGTGATCCTTGATCTCTTTCGCCCACTGCAATAACACCATGACACCGTAGCCTTTGACCAAATGACTGATATTCTACATTTTTGACATCAATAGTCAATCTCATTTTTTGTTTCTTACCTCTTTCTTTACGAATTCGGTCAGATTGAGTAGCCTCTCTTCTTTCTGTAAGAGCTCTAACCATATCTCCTTCATCAAGTAATAAATTCAAATGATAGAGGTCATCTTCATGTTCTAATTTTATGTGATAAATATTATTATCACGTTTTTTAACTTTCAACAGTCCTCACTTGTATACAGTGATATCTAAGTTTTTAGCTAATTCTTTATAACGATTTCTTATCGTTACCTCGGTAACGCCAACAGTATCAGCAATAGTTTTTTGTGTTTTTCTTTGGTCATAAACTACAGAAGCTATGTATATTGCAGCAGCCGCAACTCCTGTAGGGCCTCTACCAGAGGTAAGTTCTGCTTCGACAGCCTGATTTAGAATATTAATTGCAGCACTTTCAACATATCCCGGTAGTTCTAATTCTCTACAAAATCGAACAATGTAAACAGAAGGCGATGCTGGTTGTAAGTTGAGTTTCAATTCTCTTGAAATATATCTATATGTACGTCCAACTTCTTTTTTAGAAGCTCGAGAAGCTTCAGTTATTTCTGTTAAAGTTCTAGGAACTTCACATCTTCTACAAGCACCATATAAAGCAGCCGCGGCCACACCTTCAACTGATCGTCCTCTTACTAAATTATCTTGAACAGCTCTTCTGTAAAGCATTGCAGCTTCTTCTCTTACTTGTCTATGTAATCCTATTTTTGATGCGAGACGATTTAATTCATTAAGAGCTTGAGCTAAATTTCGATCAGCTGAATTAGAAGCCCTAGTACGATTCTGCCATTTTCGCATTCTATAAACTTGGGATCGATTCTTTGTTGGCACATTATTTCCATAAATATCACGACCCCCCCAACCAATATCTGTTGAAAGTCCTTTATCATGTACCATAACTGTCATTGGAGCTCCACCTCTTGCTCTTCTTTCATTTTGCTCAGAATCAAAGGCTCTCCATTCAGGCCCCTGGTCAATAACTTGGTCATCAACAACTAGTCCACAATTGCTACAAGTTATCTCTCCACGTTTGTAATCACGGACGATATGTTCAGACTTACATTCTGAACATTCTGTTAACTCCTCAACTTTTATTTCTGTATTTTTTTCGGAGTTACTCATAAGGCTTAATTCCTATACTATTTAGGCATTATAAGCTTTGGGCCGAAGCCTTTAAATTAGTTGAAATGAAGTAAGGTGGGACACATTTTTTTGAGTAACTTATTTATCATCCCTACACGACCTACCTGATTAATGACAAGGGTCCGAGATCCCATCCATGATTACATCGATTTAACTTCCGTCGAAGTAAAATTAGTTGATACGCCAGTCTATCAAAGGTTGCGTTGGATTAAGCAATTAGGCCCATCTAATTTGGTTTATCCGGGGGCAAATCATACAAGACATGAACACAGTATGGGAACTTGTCATGTAGTTGGCAAAATGGCAGATTCTGCAGGACTTAATTCTTATGAAAAACAATTAGCTAGGGTTGCAGGTTTGCTTCATGATTTGGGCCATACAGCATTTTCTCATTTAGGTGATGAAATAGAGGGATTAGAGGATCACGAGATTAGAACGACCAAAATCATATCTGAGACAGAGATTTCTGACATTCTTTCAGATGAAGGTATAGACTCGAATGAAATTAATAAAATAATATTAGGTAAACACAAGTTAGGTCCATTAGTATCTGGAGATTTAGATGGAGATCGTTTAGATTATTTAGTTCGCGATGCCCATTATACAGGCGTAAGTGCGGGTGTAGATATGGGTAGATTAATTGCTACAATGACGATTTCAGATTCCAATTTAGTAATTAAAGAAAATGGCCTTCCGGCCGTCGAAGCACTTCTTATAACAAGATCTACAATGTATCCTACAGTTTATTTTCATCCGTTTACACGTGGAGCTGAATTGATGTTAGCAAGAGCTACAAATCATGCGATTGAATCTAAGAAATTTAGTATTGATGACTTTATTACATTTACAGATCATAAACTTCTTTCTGAGTTAGAAAACGCAGGAGGTTTGTCTCAAGAAATTATAAGAAATTTTGAAAGTAGGAATATTGTAAAAAGGGCAGTTAGTATTACTAAAGAACAGGCCGAATCTTTAGGGCTTGATAAGTCTTTAAGGAACGAATTCGAAACCTCTATAGCTTCAAAATTGGGAATTTCATCTTCTGAAGTTTATGTAGATATACCTCCTTTTTCAGTTCTTCCAGGTCTCAAGGCTAAAATTCTTAAAAATAATGGAGATATTGATTTAGCCCGTAATCTATCTAGGCTTGTTTCTGGGCTTTACGAAGCTCAATTTGATCATTGGAGATGTAGGGTTTATGGCCCTTCAAATCTTAGAGAAGAATTGACCAAAGTGTCAGGAGCAGTATTTGGAATTTAAATGTCAGAAACAACTAAAAGATTCATAGAAAAATTAGGCTGGAAGATTACAGATCATTCATGGGATGGTAATGCACATATTTTTAATGTTGAAGAACCAGAAGATTTAGAAAAAGAATTTGAAACTTTGCGCCTTGCTTTCAAAAAAGTAAGTTTTGATTTGGGTACAGAACGTGTATTTCCAATGTTAAGAAGAGCAGGAGATGAACTTGTTCTAGTTATAATTCCTCAACCTTCTTTCGACTATGTTAAGAGTAAAACGAATTTATATTTATTATTTGCTACAATTTTTTCAACAACATGGGCCGGAGCTATTTGGTGGGCTTCTTATTCAGATTCACCTGTTCTTGAGTTAAGTTTTGTTTGGTTAAGGGTGTTAATAACGCCAGATGTTTTGTTAATGGGCTTTCTGACATATTCATTGCCTTTGATGGCAATATTGGGTGCTCATGAGATGGGTCATTATTATTATGCTAGAAAGCATAATCTTGATGCTTCCTTGCCTTTTTTTCTTCCTATGCCGCCAATTTTATTCATACTTGGAACTATGGGGGCTTTCATATCGATAAGAGAACCTATACCAAACCGGAAAGCATTGTTGGATGTAGGTGCTAGTGGCCCTATTGCGGGACTTTTTGTAGCAATTCCTGTTACTCTTCTTGGTTTTTGGTTGACTGAAAAAAGTGCCGTTACGGTTCCTATTGATTCGGGTTCATCAATGTATTTAGGTTCTTCATTTTTTTGGGATTTTATGTATGTTAAATTTAGTACGTGGTTAACACCTTCTGGAGATTATTTATCCCATCCAGTAGTCTTAGCAGGTTGGGCTGGATTTTTTGTCACTGCTTTAAATTTAATGCCTGCAGGGCAATTAGATGGCGGGCATATTGCTCGTGCAGTTCTTGGCCCTAAAGCTAATGGTATTTCCTTAACAGTAATAGTCCTTCTATTATTTATGGCATTTTATGGGATTCCAGGTGTTGCACCGCCATATTTGGGTTGGGCAGTTTATGCAGTTTTAATTTTCTTTTTAGGTACTTCACATCCACCTCCTTCTGAAGAATTATCAGGTATTGGTAATTCTAGAATGGGAGTTGGTATACTAACAGGATTAATTTTAGTTCTTACATTCATTCCATCGCCTTTAGTATTTGGAGAGTCCCAATTCGATTTAGATATAAATCAGGTTCAGGATGAATTTAGTCCAATTATGGGTGAATCAAATATTACATATTTAATAATAATTAACAATGGTGAATTTGATGCTTGGGAAAATCTTACCATAAATATTGATAAAATTGATAATTATACTATTGAATTAGAGGTTAATTATGTTAATATAAGTTCATTAAATCAATTTAATTCTACTTCTGAAGATTTTAACCGTTATGTTTATTGGGATTATTCTGGAGAAAATCTAACTTTAAATCTTACATCCAAATCTTATGCGAATTTAACACTTATAATTACACCTGATGAGGAACCAGTTCCAGGTAAGATTAGTTTTGATATGAGGATTACAAGCAGGACCGAACGTGTTTATACACGAACTTTTGTTTTAGTCACAGAGGAACAAAGCTAATGGACGTTTTTGAAGGCAAAGCATGGATTTCGGGTCAAGGTCTAATCCATACTTGTGTTGGTGTTGATGAAGGTAAAATAAAATCGGTTAAGAAAATTCTAAAAGGTGATAAACACACTAAATTCGATGGCATAATTTTGCCAAGCGCTTTTGACATGCATGTTCATTTTAGAGACCCAGGATATCCTCATAAGGAAGATTGGAAAAGTGGTTCAGAATCAGCTGCTGCTGGAGGAGTAACTGCCGTTGTTGATATGCCCAATACAAATCCATTCACATCAAATGTAGAAACTTTTAATGATAAAGTATCAACAGCATCATCTAAATCGGTTGTTGATTTTGGAATTGGAGTAAATGTCGAAGGCGGAATAACAGAGAAATCGTGGTTTGAGACAATACCTTCCGCATTTTGGAAACTTTATCCTTATGGAATAAGTTCTGAAGAATATTTTACATATGCAAAAGAAGTTTTAGAAAAAACCAAAAAACCATTGGTAATTCATGGAGAACACCCAGACCATATGTACAATGAACCCTTAACTCAGTTATCAGATCATACACAAAATAGACTTATTGCAGAACCTGAATGCTTAGCATCGATGCCATCATCACCATATTTGCATGTGGCACATTTATCTACTTTAGAAGGATTAAATCGTATGCCAAAATTAGCTACATCTGAAGTATGTCCACATCATTTACTTTTGAATCTTGAAAATTGTCATTCTTTAGATTGTAAGGTAGACCCCCCACTCCGTACAAAAACTGATAATTCAGGATTGTATGATGCATTTAGGGAAGGAAAAATCCCTATTCTTTCAAGTGATCATGCACCACATACTATTGAGGAAAAGCGTTCAGATAATCCACCATCAGGTTTGCCAGGTGTTGAGACGATGATTCCATTAATGCTGAATGAGGTTTCAGAGGGGCGTTTAGAACTAGGAAGATTAGTTTCAGCAATGTCTGAAGCTCCTGCAGATAGACTTAGATTAGATAGAGGTAAAATATCAGAAGGACAACCTGCAGATTTGATTATAGTAGATATGAAAAATTCTAAACCTATTCATTTGGAAAAGTTACATTCGAAATCTAATTGGACACCTTTCCAGGATTGGCAAGCAATTTTCCCTTCACAGGTTTACCGTAGGGGAGAGTTAATCGCAGAAGATGGTGAAATTAAGCAAGAAGGAGGAGGCCAGAATCTTTTTTAGTTTAAAGTTATTTTTAACGAAACTTTAATACTGTAACGAATCCGGTACATAGTGATGCAAAAAGCTTGGCCCCCATTCACGTCCTTCGCATTTAATTTTACATTTTTAATTTTAGTGATGCTTTCTGTATTATTTTTATCACTGAATTCAGAAGCTGAAGAATTGGCCGATGTTGATTTCCATCTTTCAAGAGATTGCATTGGTGAAAATTGTAAATTTTCACTTGATGACCCAACTAATAGTAGACCAAAATATTGGGTTGCTCAAAATGATCCTCCTGTTCAAAATGAATATTATGCATTAACAACTTGGGAAATGAATATGGGGGGCCCCCTTCAGTTAGGCGATTCCTATAGTTACGTAATATGGGTTGAATCAACAAATGTTCAGGAAATAAATTTTAGAACAACATTATTCATAACTTGGATTGATTATTCAGTTGATCCTGCAGAAACGCGGATGACCAACATATCTATTGATGAAGTTGGCAAATCGGCTTCATTTGGTCAACTATTATCTGAAAATTATACAGTTGAATTGGAAGGTTCTACTTTAGATAAAAGTATATTTCCAAATGGAGTTCCTGCTTATACGACATTAGGCTTCAAATTAGAAACTAAAATTCGATGGGCTCCAGATACAGATAATAATACAGCATGGGTAAAAGCAGACGCCCCTGATTTCGATTCTTCAATAACAATGAATTTTAGGCATGTTGATATTGCAGATGATTACACTGGTTATTTTGACAATAATCGCGTAGATGCAATGAATGAAGATTCACTTTTAATCAAAGTTAATGTAACTAATGCACTTGGAGCAGACAATTTAGATACATCTAGTGCATCCATAGAAATTGAAGGCGTTTCTGGAGGCGGGACTTTCAAAGATTCAGTTATCGTTAAAGGAAAACACACTTATGCAGTGTATATTCAGGGAACTTGGTGGTATCAAGAGGATTCTAATGTTGCAACAGATACATATTCCATCAAATTAGCTATAAAAGATATATATGGTAATAAATGGACTTCAGAAATTGATTATGAACTAATTGTAGATCAATATGGTTTAGAAATTCAATTTGAGGAAGGTTATAGTCCCAATGGGCAACTCCCGAAAGGTGGGAAAGTAGATTTTGAATTTCTTGTTCTTAATCAGGGCAATACACGTGATATTTTCACTGTAGAAATAGATGATTCAGATTTGCCCTCAGGTTGGGAAGCAACACTTAGATCTCAGTCTGAAATTGATGTTACAGCAGGTCTTTATGGGTATGTTCAAGTTAGAGTGGAAGCACCAGTTTCAGCCCCAGGAGGCAGTAAAGAAAAAGTTACAGTAATAGTAACATCCTCAGGTAATTCAAATATATATGAACAAGTTAGGCTCGAGACAACTGTAAGAACTTATGGTATAGCTTTTCTTTCACCACCTAGTGAGGTAAGAATAGATCCTGAACAATTAGACATAGATGGTTATTACACTTTCAGCGTTAATCTTAGAAATACAGGTAGTGACAAAGATACATACAAATTAGATGCAACAACTGCACGTGGTGATTGGACAATTAGAGTAGAAATAGAAGGCAATGAAATTTCAGCAGTTACTGTAGATAAATCAGCATCTCAAAAAATTGACATAGTCATACGTCCAGTGAATTATGATGATACATTGGGAGAACCAGTTAGTTTTGTTCTAACTGCCGATTCAATATCACCAGGTGATGGTTCAGCAACTTTATCTTCATCTATAATTATGGAAGTTCCTATAGACAAAATATCAGATTTAGCAATTACTTTAGATGATGTATTAATTAATGGTAAACCACTATCTATACTAACAGAAAGCGATATACCTGCTTCAGAGTCAATTCAAATTCAATTGACCGTTTTTAACAATGGTGGAAAGAGTACAGGTTCATTTGGTGTTAAATTATATGAAGGTTCTAGAGTAATTGATGAGTATACTATTGTGCAGGGAATTAGTGGTTTTGGTAATGAACCAGTTGTATTACAGTGGGCCAATCCTTCACCTGGGTCTAAGACTTTAAAAATATATGTTGATTTTGAACAACAAGTTACAGAATCCAATAGCAATAGGCTTGATAATTCGTTAACTTTACCTTTAGTAGTTGGTGAAAAATCGTCAGATAATGGTGGAGGAGAAAATGGTGATGATCCTCTTCTTTATGGCCCTAGTCACTTGTTAACAGTTTTTGTTCTTTTAACCTTTGTAATAATAAATCGTAAAAGAAATTAAGTTTCATATTCTTCAAGAAATTCACCACAGAAAGGACATGCTTTCCACTCGGGTTTTACAGGTTTACTACATTTAGCACAGAATTCTTGTTCATCTGATATAGATTTAATTTGGCCCCCCATACTACTAAAATTTTGGTTTGCCAGCGGTACATTCTGTTCTTGTTCCTTGGCAGGCACCGCATATTCATCATCAAATTCGCCCAATTCCTCAGTTCCCTCTTGCCCCAGTAATTGGTTTAGAATCTCATGTTCATTATCAATAATTTCTCCTTTAAGTTGCCTATTACTGCCGTCTAAATTTTCAGGTTCTTCTATATTGGTTTCATAATCATCATCTAAAGGCATTAGTTTAGGTAGGATTCTAAATCTCTTTCTTACTTCTCTACCTCTCCGCGTCTTTGTTAGAAGAAAATACAACAATATTAGAGCCGCTACTAATATCAAAATAACATCTTGAATCGTTAAATTTTCTATCTCAAATAAAATTTCATCTTCTATAAACTCTTCCTTCCAATTATCAGTCACATTGTGTTTAGGATGACAATATATTTATCATTTTTTGCTGACAAGATTTTATATCAGGCTTATTTTAGAGTGGAAATACTCTGGAGTCTGATTAACCCTAGTTTTAACGTAGCGGGGTGGGGTAGCTAGGAAATCCCGTCGGGCTCATAACCCGGAGATCGATGGTTCAAATCCATCCCCCGCTACCATTTTATTAGCTCACCATTCTGGCAAAAAGTTGCGTAGAATCTTTGAACACACAGCAGACGCAGGCATACACGTAGAAAGTGAAACATTATCTAACGCTTTTCATGAACTTAGTTTAGCATTTACAGAAGTTATTACGGGTGGTGGATTGCCAGATAAGCAAACATCTTTCAAGGTTGATTTAGAATCAACAGATTTGGATTCACTGCTTATTAACTACGTTTCATATCTGATATATCTTTTTGATACAGAGAATTTTTTGGTTTCGTCAGCTAAGTTGGTTATACAAACGACCCCCTCAAACAAACTTTCAGGTACATTAGATGGAGACTTTTATGATGAGAAAAAGCATGGTTATGGCGTTGAAATTAAGGCAGTTTCATATCACATGTTGGAAATATTAGAAGGCCCTCCTGCAAAAATAGTACTAGTGCTAGACCTTTAGAAAGGTCTAAATCTATCCACTTTCCTAAAGAGTTATGACTTGGACTGCTATAGCTTACAATCTCGGGAAAAGAGTAAAGCCAATTTGGGATACCCGTATCCTTAATTTCATGCCGTCTAATACAGATTTGTTTGTTCCAGAAAGTGATGAACC
>Ga0208894_1001251_pt1 | contig 15441 bp, 18 predicted proteins | sample ETNtaG_12_FD_185752 | JGI IMG/M metagenome (GOLD analysis project Ga0208894, IMG submission 185752) | Marine microbial and viral communities from oxygen minimum zone, Eastern Pacific Ocean - ETNP201306SV49 (SPAdes) (version 2) | ecosystem: Environmental > Aquatic > Marine > Oceanic ... | reverse complement strand
GTCTGAGACAGGATGGCTTGATCATTCCGCCCCTAATTACGCCCCAGCGAAATGCCTGGGAACTTGCCTTCGAAGAGAGAAAATACTTAGACAATTCGCTACTGCAACCAAATGTGGTCAAGCCCTGACCTGAAAACCAACAGCCTTGCAAAACAGTCCTGGACAGGGTGATTAGCTCAGCTTATTCGAGCGACTATTTATGGTGATCGCCTTTTTGGTCAAATTTGCTTGACGGAAGCACCGTCGTCGGAGCATTGTCCATCGCGAACATTCCATCAATTACTTCAGGTAGGCAATGGCTAACGAAACCATGGGCATCGCCCTCGGCATGATCGAAACTCGCGGCCTCGTGCCCGCAATTGAAGCGGCTGATGCCATGACCAAGGCTGCCGAAGTGCGACTGATTGGCCGTGAGTTCGTCGGTGGCGGCTATGTAACCGTTCTTGTGCGTGGCGAAACAGGTGCTGTGAACGCTGCTGTGCGTGCTGGTGCCGATGCCTGTGAGCGTGTAGGCGATGGACTTGTTGCTGCTCACATCATTGCTCGCCCACATCGCGAAGTTGAGCCAGCACTCGGCAATGGCAACCTCTTGGGTCAGAAGGACTGAGAGCTTTTGCGATCCCCTTAAAAGGGCTCGTTCTATCTCAATCACTTATACCGACTTAAAGGAGTTATTCCATGAGCAAGAAGTATGACGCTGGGGTCAAGGAGTACAGAGACACCTACTGGACTCCCGATTACGTACCCCTAGACACCGACCTGCTGGCCTGCTTTAAATGCACTGGCCAAGAAGGCGTTCCCAAGGAAGAAGTTGCTGCAGCTGTTGCCGCTGAATCTTCAACTGGAACCTGGTCCACAGTGTGGTCAGAGCTGCTAACCGACCTTGAATTCTATAAAGGTCGTTGTTATCGCATCGAAGACGTACCAGGAGACAAGGAGGCTTTCTACGCTTTCATTGCCTACCCTCTCGATCTTTTTGAGGAAGGCTCAATAACCAACGTTCTGACATCTTTGGTCGGCAACGTATTTGGTTTCAAGGCGCTGCGCCATTTGCGTTTGGAAGACATTCGCTTCCCGATGGCCTTCATCAAGACCTGTGGTGGCCCTCCTAACGGAATCCAGGTTGAGCGCGACCGTTTGAATAAGTACGGCCGTCCCCTACTTGGTTGCACCATTAAGCCAAAACTTGGTCTTTCTGGTAAAAACTACGGACGTGTTGTTTATGAGTGTCTTCGTGGTGGTCTTGACCTCACGAAGGACGATGAAAACATCAACTCTCAGCCTTTCCAGCGCTGGAGAGAGCGTTTTGAGTTCGTTGCTGAAGCGGTAAAGCTTGCTCAACAGGAAACTGGTGAGATCAAAGGCCATTACCTCAACTGCACAGCTAATACACCTGAAGAGATGTATGAGCGCGCCGAGTTCGCCAAAGAACTCGACATGCCCATCATCATGCATGACTACATCACCGGTGGTTTTACAGCCAATACTGGCTTGGCCAACTGGTGTCGTAAGAACGGCATGCTGCTTCACATTCACCGTGCCATGCACGCTGTGATTGACCGTCATCCCAAGCACGGCATCCACTTCCGAGTTCTCGCTAAGTGTCTGCGTCTTTCCGGTGGTGACCAACTCCACACTGGAACAGTTGTTGGAAAGCTGGAAGGTGATCGTCAGACCACCCTCGGCTATATCGACAACCTGCGTGAATCCTTCGTTCCTGAAGACCGCTCACGCGGTAACTTCTTCGATCAGGATTGGGGTTCCATGCCAGGCGTGTTCGCCGTTGCTTCTGGTGGTATCCACGTATGGCATATGCCAGCGTTGGTAACAATTTTTGGCGACGACTCTTGTCTCCAGTTTGGTGGCGGTACTCATGGTCACCCATGGGGATCTGCTGCTGGTGCCGCGGCTAACCGTGTAGCACTTGAGGCTTGTGTTAAGGCTCGCAATGAAGGTAGAGACCTCGAGAAGGAAAGCCGCGACATCCTTATGGGTGCCGCCAAGCACAGTCCTGAACTTGCAATCGCACTTGATACCTGGAAGGAAATCAAGTTCGAGTTCGACACAGTCGACAAGCTCGACGTTCAGTAGTAGTGGAAATGAGGAGGCTTAATTTCCTCCTCAAAATCTTCCTCAATCATTCAGTTGCCGATGATTTCATCGGTGCTTAAACATCCTTAATCAAGGTTCACCATGCCATTCCAGAGCACAGTTGGTGACTACCAAACAGTCGCCACCCTGGAGACTTTCGGCTTCTTACCGCCGATGACCCAGGACGAAATCTACGATCAGATTGCTTACATCATTGCTCAGGGCTGGAGCCCTCTTATTGAGCACGTACATCCAACTCGTTCCATGCAGACCTATTGGTCTTATTGGAAGTTGCCTTTCTTTGGCGAGAAGGATTTGAGCTTGGTTGTTAGTGAACTTGAGGCATGCCATCGCGCATACCCCGATCACCATGTCCGTATCGTTGGTTACGACGCATATACCCAAAGTCAGGGTGTTTGTTTCGTGGTTTTCGAAGGCCGCTGATCTAAGTAGCCAGCTGGCTTAATAGCCTCGAATTTATTTCGGGGCTATCAAGTTTTTTTTGAGAAGATTGACATCTTCTCTAATACCAACATTTCTATTGGGTAGACATGGCAAAACAATCCAGTCGAGAGCTTGTGCTTGAGCGCAGAAAGGCTCTTAGTCAAGGCGGGAAAAAATCTGTTGCGGCAAGCGGCTCTACTTCAAATAGGGTTCGTACAGCTTCGGATGCACGTTCTACAAGAACCAATACGGAAGTTGGTGACATTGAAAATTCCAGGTCTAAGTCGCATCAAGCAAGACCCTCCAATAGAGCTGCTGCATCTCTATCCAAGTCCTCCTCAACAAACTTGGTCGTAGATCACTCCCCTAAGAGTCGCCATGTCAAGAAAGTTTCTCAGCCTGGCCGTGATCTTGTCTTAGCAAGACGTGACGCCTTGTCTAAGCGTGGGAAGATAGCCAATACAAGTAAAGACCGTACACGAGTTGATGTTCATAAGAGCTCTGCTGCTCAATCAAAAGTAGCTGCTGTGGAAGTTAAGTATTGCTGTGATGAGTGTGAAACAAAAGATCGCAATTCATCTTCAAGCGTTCAGCCTGTAAAGGCATCCGAGTTGTCTTTGCCAACCAATTCTGGCTCTAAAAAATCAACGCGTCGCCCAACCACAAAACGTCGCGCTATCCAGAATCCAAGCCGGGCTTTGGTATTGGCACGTCGTGAGGCGCAATCAAAACGTGGTAAAACCGCAGGTAATCAACCCACTTCTGCGGCTTCTGTAGCGCGTCAGGGTGATCCTGATCTAACAAGTCGTGAGATTTCTCAGAGAGTTAGAGAGCTAAAAAGCAAGAGTGGTTCTACTGGTAAGCAACGTTCAGGATCCACCCGTCCATGTGGTCCAAACCGAAATGGATCTAAGCAAAAAGCAGCCGCAGATGCTCATTGGAAGGTGGGTGTCAGTGAGACAACTACTGGTCAGGTTGTGACAGGAACTCAGGCTAATCGCTCTTCCAAAACAACTGGCAATGAAGCAAGTACATGCCGCTCGATTACCGGTACTGAGTATTTAGGTGCAGAGGTATTTGAGAAATTCTGTCAATCTCCCCCTACAAATAGTCAGCCCGCCAAAGTTCGTGTAACGGCAACAAGTCATGGCAACCTTGTTACAGGTAATGAGATTGGACGCTCGGAAAAGGTGACAGGTGATGAGCCCGGAACTTGTAAGGCACTTACAGGTACCGAGTACATCTCAGCCAATCAATCCACAGCTTATTGCGGTGAAGTAAAGGCTTCCCCTCGCAAGGTTGGTCAAAGTCTCACCGAGGATGGCCGTAAGGTCAGTGGTGTGATGGTTGGACGTTCTTCGAAAGTAACTGGTGATGAGGCGGGTGCTGATCGATCACTGACGGGTGATCAATATCTTGGTTCTGATCCTCTACCTGTTGGTAGATCAGCAGAAAAAGTTGGAGCGTTGACAACTCTTCGGGGAACGGGTGTTACTGGCACCAATGTGAATCGCTCAGAACATGTCACGGGTAATGAACCTGGTAGCTGTAAGTCTGTAACAGGCGATGAATACGTAGGAGCTCAACAATATGCAGGTTTCTGTGGGGGAAAACCACAACCTGAGGCGGCGAAAGTTGGATTTAGCGTCACAAATAAGATGCAAGTTGTAAGTGGGACCCGTACAGGTCGTTCTGCACTGGTAACTGGTGATGAACCTGGTACTTGTAAGGCTGTTACTGGAACCCCGTATGCTGGTTTGGATCAGGCAGGACAGTGGTGTAATAACAGGACAGTAGAGAACATTCAGCAGCGCACACCGCATCAATTGGGTACTCCTGGTGCTCGTTTAACAGGCCAGCAACCTGGGATTGGTGGAGTGATGACTGGGGCAGAGCGTGGAGCTTGTGAGCCTTTGACTGGCACTCCTTATGTTGGCGCAGATCAACTTGTCCAGGCGTGTGGAGCAGAGGCACCATCTGGCAGTGAGATGCAACAGGACGGTAAATCTTCAGCACCTTGGACTCAATTTAGTGTTCGTTCACCAGCAAGGGCTGCTCATGTAAAGAGGGAAGAACTCTCCGGTGTGACAGGAACAACTTATGAGCAAGGTTCAAGGATTACAGGACCTTTCGACATGGCTACTGAAAAGGTCACTGGTACAGAGCAGTTCCGTTTTGATCGTCAACCTCGCCAATTCCAATCATCTCCATCTCCCGTAGCCGAGACTGTTGATGATGAAGCTCGTCCTGTTTCACGAGTAACTGGTGAAGGGATTTCAGCAGGTTTGAAGGTTACAGGGGATGACTGGGATCGAGGTGATCGGGTTACGGGAACCGAAGGATCATCCGCTCGCCGTCGCAACCCAAGTCGTTCAGGGAAAATGACTGCTATGCCCTCTGCAGATTCAAAACGGAATGAGGAACTTCCTCAGCCTATTAGTCGGGTAACTGGATCAAGTGGCAACACAGATCAAGGTTCCTTGATCACAGTGTCTGGCGGCGCAAGAGGTTGATTGAGTAATGGCCTATCGCAATTTGGCCTCTCAAGTGCAACCATCCTTGGCGCCGACTGCTCCAAGGAGAAGGCCTAGCGCCTCGATCCCTGAGACTTCTCCAGTTTTAACAAAGAGAGTTGTTCGCGCACGTGGTGGCTCTTCTTGCTTCCATCCTTTAACCGATAGTGCAGCCAATCAGCGTCTGCAGGTCTATGAACGAGAGGTCAAAGATAGTTTTGAGTTGATAGTACCTTTGCTTAAAAGGATTTCTACTCTGCAGTATGACCATGATTTTGTTGCTAAAGCCCAAAGCCTGACTCGCTCTGAACTCGGCTTTGAATTGCCGAGTCATCTTTTGGAATGCGCTTGGGTACGAAGGCTAGATATGAGGGCTTTGTTTGCTTGGTGTGTATTTAATTCTCACCAGAAGGCTAGTGATCGCTTCTTTCAGCAAGATCCCCTCCAAGGAGTAGAAGGTAGCCCTCAAGCCATGGAGTTTCAATCATTTCTTGTTAGTTGTGGTTTTCATTTGCTAGATATCACCCCCTGCGCAGATGGACGTTTAGCACACACCATTGCTTATGCATTGCGTATCCCTTTTAGTTCAGTAAGGAGACGCTCCCATGCAGGAGCAATGTTTGATGTGGAGAACACCGTAAATCGTTGGGTAAAGACTGAGCACAGGCGGTATCGAGAGGGCAAACCAAATTCAGCGGACTCACCAACGCGTTATCTCAAGGTTGTCACCTATCACTTCAGTTCTCTTGATCCGTCTCATCAAGGATGTGCGGCTCACGCAAGTGATGATTCAATGGCAGCCTCTGCTGGTCTGCAGCGCCTGCTTGATTTCCGTGAGGCTGTTCAAAATAGCTTCTGCTGTGGAGCTTCGGTAGATCTGCTTTTGATAGGCCTAGATACAGACACCGATGCAATACGGGTGCATACGCCTGCGGCGGATGGCTCGATGGTTTCAGATGAGTGGCTTTCAGCTGAAGATCTATATCAAGACACCATGTCTCTAACTGCAGAGGAGGCGATGCAACATATTGCTGAACGGGTAGAGGCCAGTGCTCCTAATAAACCTGACCAAGGGATGCTTGAATTTATTGCTAAATTGCTCGTAAATAACTTTTCACAGATTGACTATGTAAAACAATTGCATGGAGGTACATACCCTGATGCTGGCCATGCAGAGCACTTTATAGGCGTCGGCATAGGCTTTAAAGAAGTGCATCTCCGCAATCTCACCTATTTTGCTCATTTGGATACCGTAGAAGAAGGATCTGCAGATCTAGATATTGGTGTAAAAATTTTTAAGGGTTTGAATGTTTCTCGTGATCTGCCAATCCCTGTCGTTGTCAGATTTGATTATTCTGGTCAAGTCCCAGGTGCACGAGATCGTGCCATCGCAGATTGTAATCGAGTTAATCAAGCGATTTCCACTCGCTATTCAAACTTATTTGAAGAAGGTCTTCTGCACACGTTTCTAACTATTCGCGATCGTGATAAAAAAGATATTTCAGAGGTAGTTGGTTCCTCCCTGGAGCCTATTCATCAGGAGGCACACTAAAAATGTTGATCTGCAAGGTTCTCAAACCGCTTGTTTCTACTAATCGAATCCCTGGATTCGAGCACAAACGCCTTCAAGTCGTCCTTGATGGCAGTTCCAAGAAGGTGGCTGTTGATGCTGTTGGTTGTAAGCCAGACGATTGGGTGATTTGTGTTGGTAGCTCTGCTGCGAGAGAGGCAGCAGGAAGTAAATCTTACCCAAGCGATCTTACTATTGTTGGCATAATTGATCATTGGGATCCTGATGCTCCTAAGCCAGTTAGTGGGGGATCGGCCTGATGGAAATTATGCAGGTAATGGGTCGCTTGGTTTGTACTCAAAGGGTCGATGGTCTTGGTCATATGCATTTACGCATCCTTCGCAATAATGCCGGTAAACAATTGGTCGCAGTTGATCCAGTTGGTTCACGAGAAGGTAATTGGGTGTTTACTTCCAGTGGGTCTGCTGCACGTTTTGCATGCCCAGACCCCAACATTCAGACAGATCTGACAATTGGAGGGATCATTGATTACTGGATGCCTGATGGATAGGTAATAGTTAATTCAGGCCCGATTTATTTTCTTTTTTTTGATACTTTCTATCCATGGCGAAATCTTCTTCCTCTACTTCTAGTTCTTCAGATGGCGCCACGGTAAAGCCATCAATATCAGCAGGCTCTAAAACGGGCACAAAAGTTCTACCTGCTAAGTCTGAAACCGTCGATGTTTCTCCTTTGAAATCTTCCCCTTCAAAGTCATCTTCTAGTGCCAAGCCCTCCACTGCCCGGAGTGGTTCCACCGCATCTTCTACATCCCCTAGTCGAGCCGCGAGTTCCGCACCAGCATCCGCATCCGCTTCGAGAGCTAGGAGTGTTAAAGCTTCAAATGCAAGCGGAGGAAGCTCTTCGTCTGGAAGTTCCGCCAATCTTCCTGCTGCTTCTGATCCTCCTTTTGCGCTTGGTGTTGCACTCGGAATGATTGAAACTCGTGGAATGGTTCCTGCTATTGAAGCGGCTGATGCAATGACTAAATCAGCTGAGGTTAGTCTTGTCTCTAAGGAATATGTTGGTGGAGGTTATGTAACTGTTATGGTTCGCGGCGAAACAGGGGCTGTGAATGCAGCAGTTCGTGCTGGTGCAGATGCCTGTGAAAGGGTTGGCGACGGCCTTGTTGCTGCCCATATTATTGCTCGCCCTCACGAGGAAGTTGAGCCGGCATTGAAATCATCTGGCGCAAAGCGTCGCAATTAATAAGCCAGCCGTTATTTTTAAAGTAGGAAAACCTTATTCAATTTCCCATGGAAAATCTATTTATAAGAGCCTTGGAAAATCTGCGAGGATAGGGTAAAACAAGCTTTAATTTTAAAAAGGAACATCTACCTACTTTTGTTATGAATCATTGGCAGAAGCGTACACGACCCTTTCGCCTTGAACGCCGCTTTGAATTCGAAACCTATTCCGAAACTAGGGAATTTCTTGAGCGCCTCGGTGATCATACTGAAGCAGCAAAGCGCTACCCTGATATTAGCTTTGGACGTACTTATGTGAATATCACATTACGACCGGAGGCCGATGATGAAGCCGTTGAGTTGACTGAATCTGATTATCAATTTGCAGCTGAAATAGATGGACTCCTCAATTGATCTTTCTTCGGCTTACGCCGATTCTGGCGTCGCCGAGGTGCTTGATCAGTTAGATAGCGAGCTCATAGGTTTGAGGCCAGTCAAGACAAGGATTCGGGAAATTGCTGCATTGTTGTTAGTGGATCGGGCGAGACAGGATCTCGATCTGCCTAGCACAATGCCAGGTCTTCATATGTCGTTTACTGGGCGTCCTGGTACAGGGAAGACCACAGTGGCAAGCAGAATCTCTCAGATTCTTCATCGCCTTGGCTATCTGCGCAAAGGTCATGTTGTAACAGTAACTCGTGATGACTTAGTGGGACAGTATGTGGGCCATACGGCGCCAAAAACACGGGAAATGATTAAGCGTGCACAAGGTGGAGTATTGTTTATTGATGAGGCATATTACCTCTACAAGCCTGGCAATGAAAGAGATTATGGAGCGGAGGCCATTGAGATTTTATTGCAGGATATGGAGCGACAGCGAGACAGCTTTATTGTTATTTTTGCTGGTTATAAAGACAGAATGGATGATTTCTATCAATCCAACCCGGGCCTTTCTTCCAGAGTCGCTCATCATATCAATTTCCCCGATTATAGTAATCAGGAGCTGATGGAAATTGCTCAGTTATTACTAGTTCAGCAGCATTATTGTTTTAGTCATGATGCAGTAAACGTTTTTGAGGATTACATCGAACGTCGTCGCCAGCTTCCCTTCTTTGCTAATGCTCGTTCAGTTCGTAATGCTTTGGATCGAACCCGCCTGAGGCAGGCAAATCGATTGTTTGCTCGGATGGGAGAGCCTCTTAGTCGTGATGAACTTATGACGATCGAACCTGCCGATATCCTGGCTAGTCGTGTCTTTCAAGGGGAGGTGGAAGGTCGCGATCCGGCTCAACCGCTTACAGATTCGATGCAATGAGCAAGGGATCTAGTTTTTGTCAGCTACTAGTAGCTGTTATCTAATTTGATTGATCTGGCTGTTCCAGATCTCGTTTGATAAGCACAAGCAAATACGAGGGTGCCTTGTAACGGCCAGGGAGACAACGATTAAGGGTTTCCAGGTGACTCCAGCAAACGGTGCGCTCGATGTCCTGTGTGCTGCGTCCTTCCTGCAGGAGTCGCCTCAGGGCCTTGCAGTAAAGGGGATAACCCGCCTCGAGTTCGCCAATGGTTAGCTTGGCTTGGGCCATGGTTCCTCGCAGTACGCCTCTAAACCTAAGCAATTTCGAGACTACTTAGCTTACTGTCCGACCTGGCCCTTGGCTTCATTTTCGCCCAAGAGCATTCGCCCCTGTCAATGACAGCGAAAGCCAGAGAAGAAGGGGTAACCCTTAATTCTGTGGTTATTTATGCTCCAGCAGTGGATTTGAGATCTCTTGGCAAAGGGATAAGACCTTGAGCTTGATTGAGAGCTTGAGCCGAGATCGAATCTTCTCACTTCTTCTTAGTTGGTCTCAGCCGAGCCAAGCAACGCAATCGATTTCTACTCGCCCCCCTTTCGGTAGGGCGGCTACCTGAACACAGGCTCTTGCGGGGCTGATCCCTGAGCCGAAGACCTCGGCATATAGAGCATTAACCCTTTGAAAGTCAGCTAGATCTGTGAGGTAAACCGTGGTCCGAATTACCTGACTCGCTTCAGCTCCAGCCGCTTTGAGCACAGCGATCAGGTTGTTCAGTACCTGGCGGGTTTCCGCTTCTACCTCTCCCTGGCCAACCATTACCCCGTTGACTGGATCAAGGGCAATCTGGCCTGAACAGTAAAGCCATCCGCCTGCTAGTACGGCCTGGTTATAGGGGCCGACAGGTGCTGGAGCTGATTCTGTATTGATTGCCTGCACAGAGGGGGCGGTCATTGTCTGATCGGTGCATGATTCATGCATCATCGCTCTCAGCTGTTGTCTCAATGGCGAGTTTTGAGAGCGAGATGCAATTTCATCTGTGTTCCAGCTGCTTAGGACTCCCTGGTCTTGAATTGCTCAGGTTCTGTCACCGTTCTTTTGCTATAGGAATTATTAGCCTCGCCACTGGTCTTTGTGTTGGCGAAGTTCTGCCAGCTCTTCGCTGCTTTGAGCACGCACGAAGAGGTTTGTACGTTGTTCTTCTGAAATGCTGCTTGGCAGGCTCAGGGCACCTTGCTGGCGGCGAGCACAAACATCGGCCAGGCGTTTGTTGATGGCGACATCCTCGGGATGCAGAGCAGCAGCCCAGCGCAGATTGGCTTCGGTGTATTCATGAGCGCAATAAATTCTGGTGTTTGCTGGTAGGGAGCAGAGACGTTGAAGTGCACTATGCATTTCTTGAGCTGTTCCCTCGAAGAGTCGGCCGCATCCAGCCCCAAAAAGGGTGTCACCACAGAACAGGGCTGAATCGGCACTGTCTACTGAAGTGGCGGGTAGGTAGTAGGCCACGTGGGCCCTGGTATGGCCAGCAACGCTAAAGACCTCAACAGTGCGCTTTAAGAGAGAGATCTGATCTCCATCGGCAATGGAGATGGTCTGAAATGGAATCCGATCAAGGTCAGCTTCGGCAGCTACTACAGCTGCGTCAGGCCAGTCTTTAAGTAGTTCAAGGGTGCCGCCAATGTGGTCAGCATGGTGATGGGTCTGAAGCACTGCTTCGAGTGAAAGCTTCCTGGTTTTCAGCCATCTCTTTACTGGTTCGGCCACCGCTGGATCGACAACGACAGCCTGGTCTCCTTCAATCCAGATCCAGATGATGTTGTCTTGTAAAACAGGCAGGGCATGGATGGAGGAATGCTGAAGATCGCTTATGGCAGACGTCGAAGTCGCTTCCATCGTTAAAGTCCAGGTCGACGCATGGTTCCATGATTACCGTTGCGCTGGCAAAGGGAGCTTTGCTGAATGACTCGGTTGCTCGTTTTCAAGCTGCCGGCCTTGATTTCTCGGCTGTACTTGACCCAAGCAACCGTCAGTTGATGGTGCCTTCTTGTTGTGGCAGGGCCCGGGCATTGTTGGTGCGTAACGGCGATGTGCCTGTTTATGTCGCCTATGGCCAGGCGCAGTTGGGAGTTGTGGGATACGACGTGCTGCGCGAGCATCAGATGCCAGTTGCTCAACTCGTTGATCTCGGTTTCGGTGGCTGCCGTATGGCCGTGGCAGTGAAAGAGAGCAGTGGCTACAAACGGGCAGCAGATTTGCCACCCCATTGTCGTGTGGCAAGCAAATTCACCAATTGTGCACGGGAATTTTTCGATGCCTTGGATCTGCCGGTAGAGCTTGTTCGCCTTACTGGCTCAGTTGAACTTGGCCCCTTGACAGGCATTGCTGAAGCGATTGTCGATCTAGTCGCTACCGGCCGAACTCTTCGCGATAATGGATTGGTGGCTATTGAGGAGCTGTTTCAGTCCACAGCTCGTTTAGTAGGCCATCCACTGGCATTGCGATTGGATCGCGGAGAGCTTCAGTCGATTGTTGAGGCGATGCGGATCCAGGGATCAGGCCCCAACTCTTCAGTTTGATGGCGGCTACTGATATTCAGCGGTTGCGGCGCTTGGGGCGCTATCTGCGTCAGGACAGTCGTCGTCTGTGGATCATCATTTCTCTTTTGGTTCCGCTCGCCTTGGCTGGTGCAATTCAACCGCTTTTGGTTGGTGAAGCGATCAGTGTTTTGAGGCAAGAGTCAACCTCCCCATGGCTCAGTGATCTATCAGTGAGCTCAGCGGTAAGGATCTTGGTGGGGATTCTGTTGCTTTCAGTTCTATTGCGCTTGGGTCTGCAGGGCTTTCAGTCATTCAATATCGAGGCCTTGGGGCAGCGGCTTACTGCGCGCATTCGCAATGATTTGTTTGCCCATTCCATGGCCCTTTCGCTGCGTTTTCACGATCGAATGCCTGTGGGTAAGTTGCTGACGCGGCTGACCAGTGATGTGAATGCGCTGTCTGAAGTATTTGGCAGTGGGGCTGTGGGCGTTCTGGGTGATTTGGTAACCCTTGTGGTGATTTCAGTCACCATGATCTTGATTGAGTGGCGTTTGGGGGCATTGCTGCTGTTTACGCAGGTGCCTGTCATCTTGGTGATCCTTTGGCTGCAAAGGCGTTATCGGAAGGCTAATTACCGCGTGCGTGAAGAGCTATCACAGCTCAATGCTGATTTTCAGGAAAACCTTCAGGGGCTGGAGGTTGTCCAGATGTTCCGTCGAGAAACGTTTAATGGTCAGCTGTTTGACCGCACAGGTTCGGCCTATAGGCAGGCTGTAAATGGAACGATCTTTTACGACAGCAGCATCTCTGCTTTTGTCGAATGGGTTGCTCTGGCTGCAGTTGCTGCGGTTCTTGCCTTTGGTGGATGGATGGTGACTGCCGACACAATGGGACTCGGCATCCTGACAACTTTTATTCTTTATTCACAGAGACTTTTTGAACCCTTACGCCAACTTGCCGATCGCTTCACTCAGATTCAGGGGGGATTAACAGCCGTTGAACGGATTGGCGAATTGCTGGAGCAGCCGCTTGACATTGTTGATCAGAGTTCTAACTATCAGAGCCCTATCAAGACGGCTTCCATTGCTTCTGGATCTCTGGCTTCTGCACCCTTTGGGGAGGTGGTCTTTGAAGGTGTGAGCTTTGCCTATCGGCCGGATGAGCCGATCCTCCAGGATCTAAGTTTTCGCATTGCTCCAGGTGAACATGTTGCTCTTGTAGGACCAACCGGTTCAGGTAAGACGACACTGATTCGCTTGCTTTGTCGACTCTATGAGCCTCAGCTCGGGAGGATCATGCTCGATGGCGTGGATATCAGAACCATTCCTCTTCGGCGGCTTCGTAAACAATTGGGGGTAGTGCTTCAAGACACCTTTCTATTTAGCGGCAATGTCGCCGACAACTTGCGACTGGATGCCTCTATTGATGATCAGCGCTTGCGGGAAATCTGTAGGGATCTTGGCCTTGATCCTTTGCTGAATCGGTTACCTCAAGGATTGGATACTGAGCTCAGGGAGCGTGGCGGCAATCTGTCATCGGGAGAGAGACAGCTGTTGGCAGTTGCCAGGGTTGCTATTCGCAACCCCACTGTATTGGTAATGGATGAGGCGACCGCTTTTATGGATCCTTCCACCGAAGCAACTTTGCAAAGGGATTTGGATCGTTTACTTGAACGTCGCACCGCTGTTGTCATTGCTCATCGCTTGGCCACGGTGGAAGCAGCTGATCGCATCATGGTGCTTAGGCGAGGCATGTTGGTCGAACAGGGAACCCACCTTGAACTTCGTGCCCAGGGGGGGCTCTATTCTCAGTTGGCGGAACTGCAGGAACGGGGACTGGCCAAACTCTGACTTCATCTTTTGGGATTCAGCTATGCCAGATGCAGACATTGACCTCCAGCTTGAGCATTATTGGGATGATGCTGAGGCAGGATCAGTTCAGTTGAGCACTGCTGCGTGATCAGCTCCTGTTTGCTATCTCCGGAGGTGCTCCAGCAGGCCTATGGGCAGGGGGCACTTGAGTGTCAGTTCCCTAATGAAGAAATCAGCCTTGTGATTAGCAAACACCGCCCATTCGATCTCATGGAGCTTGAGCGATTGCTAGCGGCTGTGGGTTGGAGTCGTCGGCCGTTACGTCGAGTGCGACGGGCGCTGGATCACACTCTTTTGAATGTGGGACTCTGGCGTCATGACTCCCAATTCCCTCGTTTGGTGGGGTTTGCTCGATGCACAGGAGATGGAGTGCTCGAAGCCACCGTTTGGGATGTAGCGATTCACCCTCTTTATCAGCGTGGAGGGCTTGGTAAGCAACTGATGGATTACATCCTTGAGTCTCTTAAAGAGATGGGCATCGAGCGGGTCACGCTCTTCGCTGATCCAGGAGTTGTCTCTTTTTATAAGCAGCAGGGATGGACTCTTGAACCACAAGGCCATCGCTGTGCATTCTGGTATGCCAGCCAATAACTAGGTTTAGGCAGTAAAAACAAGAATCAACTCAAGAAGGTTAATCGTTTAAAGCCCTAGGTAAGTAAGAATAATCCTAATTAATTAGAGGTTCGTATCTGTTTGAATAGGCACTTGACCATCAGCTCATTTAAGTTGATTAGACATAAGTATCTACACCCTCTAGGAATGCACATAGTTGCCATCCATAGCTTGAACCATAGGCATTGATTAATAGGCCTTGTACACCACCAAATGTACCCAGTCCCTGTGTGACTTCAGAACCCAAAGCAGATGTGTCTAAAACATCATATCCAACTTCGAAATCCTTAATAGTCATTCCACCGTAGTTTTCAGCAAATCCATAATAGGGTGTAAAAGTATCACTTCCTTTGTCACCATAGGCATCCATAAAGCCTTGATAGTTAATTATCCAATCATTATCCTTGCCTCCGCGCACTTTCCCAACTGCTGTTCCCCAGTTTTCAATTGTATCCGCACCATTATTGCCATTTATAAAGTCCCCGCTAGTGCCAACATATACTCCCTCTTCAATCGTAATCTTGTCATTACCCTTGCCTCCGCGAAACCTGCCAGATGTGACACTCGAGTTTGAATTTGACAGAGCGAGTGTATCATCACCTGGATTGCCCCAAATGTTGTTGTAAATGCCTGAATTGATTGCTATATAGTCATTGCCTTCATATAGACTTGCTTCTGTGGAGTAGCCATTGTAAGAACCAATAAGAGTGTCATCGCCTGCAAGTAGAGATGTATAATCTCCATAGGGCCTACCTACTGTTTAGTCTAAATAATCTGCCGATAAATCGTAATACATAGCCTAATAGCAGGATTTGTTTAAATCATTTTTAGTGTATCATCTGCATGCTTCTTTTCCTGGCCTAATGTGAGTCCGAAGAGGTTTCAAGTTAATGCGCGAAGGCAGTCCTTTGTAGAATTGCTGCAATCTTTCAGCCTATTCGCATTTATGGTGCTATTTAGTATGTTTGTAATAGTCAGCCAAGAGATGTGTTGCATCTTCTCCTGCTCGCCAACGTCTCCTTAATTGTGCGTTTTGCCAGGCTTGCTTAAGTAAACCGAGCCGTTGCAAGCGGCGTGCATCGGTATAAAGGGGTAAGCCCAGGCTCAGCAGCTTTACCTTGCAAGAGAGCCGTTGCACAATATCGAGATCTTCCATCAAAGGAAGTGCAGCATATCCACCAATTTGTTTGTAGAGGTTCTTGTTAATTAGCAACCCCTGATCGCCATAGGGTCTTTGTCGCCATTTACAGCGAAGGGCTACTACTAGCTCTAATAAGCGCAGTTCTGCTCCTCTTCCATCGACCTTGAAGTCGAAAAA
>Ga0208894_1001239_pt1 | contig 15509 bp, 16 predicted proteins | sample ETNtaG_12_FD_185752 | JGI IMG/M metagenome (GOLD analysis project Ga0208894, IMG submission 185752) | Marine microbial and viral communities from oxygen minimum zone, Eastern Pacific Ocean - ETNP201306SV49 (SPAdes) (version 2) | ecosystem: Environmental > Aquatic > Marine > Oceanic ... | reverse complement strand
GCTGGTGCTGCTTCAGCTGCTGGTGCTGCTTCAGCTCCTGGTGCTGCTTCAGCTCCTGGTGCACCAGAACTTCCTTTCTTAACTGGAGCTGCCAATCCACCTTTTGCAACTCCTACTGCTCCACCTTTTCTACCAGACGTTCTTGTTCTCTGTCCTCTAACTTTTAGACCACTTAGATGACGATAACCTCTCCAACTGGCAGTAATTCTTTCTCTTTCAATATCATTTCTTAATGTAAATGGAATATCTGATGTTAACAAATGTATATCTTTTCCAGTCTCAATATCCCTTTGTCTATTTAGAAACCATGATGGAAATTTTGACTCACTTGGGTTTGTAATTAATTTTTCAATTTCTTGAACATTTGCATCTGTAAGATGACCAATGTTAGAATTCATGTTAATTTTTAATGTGGTTGCAATTGCTGTTGCAAAATTATGACCTATTCCTTTAATTTGGGTTAAACCAACTAGAAGTTTTCTTTCTCCTGGAATATCGTTTCCTACGATTCTTACAATATGTCTATATTCTTGGCTACTCAAGTATTCAAAAATTCTAAGAAACCCCGATAAAAACCATTGCTAGGCGTCAATCATTTATGATTAATAATAGATTTTTTGTGGGATCATAACTAATGTATGCTTAATTTTGATGATTTTGTTGCAAAATTATCTAAAGTCCTCGTCATTTGTCCAATCATTTCCTTGAACATTCCACTGATTGCATTTACAGCATTTTTTTACTCCTCTTTGAGAGTCTATATCTATACAAAAACAATGTTCTCCTTTACCTGATGGATCTTCACTACAGAGTTTTTGCATACTTTGATAATGTGTTATTTCTTAATTATTCTATTGAATATGTCAAAAAGTTATAAATTTCCAATTTTTTAAATCAATTTGATGAATGACTCCTATGACCGAGAGAAAGTAATTGATTGCATGTTTGATCCGATGACTTCTGAAATATTATCTAAATTAGAAGATGGAAAAAAAGAATGTTCCGTTTTGTCTCAACAGTTTTCTATGTCTGAATCAGAACTTTTGAAAAGACTTGCTTATTTGATAGAAAATGAGTTTTTAATTAAAACAGTTGAAAATGAGAAGTGTTCTATATCTGCAAATACTGAAAAACTTGGTTCATTGCTTGATGATGATGCTTTTGATGGTGCTATCACTGGTTTGGAAAAAATGGATAGTTATCTAAACTGATTTTCTTTTATTTCTAATTTCATAAATTGCTAAAATTACTAATCCTATCATCCCTATAATTATGCAAGATGAAGAAATACTTGAAATAATGAATTTTTTCTCTCCATCTGGGAGTGGACCTATTGCACCATCAACATAACTGTCTTTCTCATCAGAACTTTCAATAACCAATTCATAATTTCCAGAATCTAACACTTCAAATTCTTGCTCAATAACATCTTCGTGAATTGTTTCTGAAATTATTTCAATACCTAATGGATCCAAAATTTTTGTTGAAAATGTATTTTCTTTGAATTCCATTATTTGTACTGCAAAAATTCCAATTGGTGTTTCATTTTTATCTAAATTAACTGAAATTGTAACTACTTGAGATGCGTTTACTTTTCCATTTCCTTGAACTATTCCTTCTAATGTAATTTGATTTTCAATTACAGACGTTGATAGACCTGCAACAATCAATATTCCAAAAATTATTACTATTAGTCCTGTTTTTTGCATAACATTTGTTTTGTTTTCTTTATTTTAAACCTAATTTTTGATTTAAATTCTGATCAAAGAATTAGACTAGGCTAAAAAAGTTAGCTCATGTTAACTTTAAATAAAGAATTTTGCTTCTTGAGCATGTTGAAAACCTCTCGTTCTACTCTAATGTTTGTATTAATTTCTGCAATAATTGGTATTTCAGCTATCGTATTGTTTCCAAATTTTTCTGATGCTGAATCAGAACTTAAAACATTCATTACACATTCAGGGAAAGTTATTCGAACAACTGGAGAAGTAATTGATCCTCTTTACACTGTATCTACTGTGGAATTTGATCCAATGGAATATTTACGTGAATTCAATTATGGAAAAGTTTCAAAACTTTCTGATGGAACTACAGTAAGAGAATACACTATAATTGCTGAGGATGATAAGGTTATGGAAGTCTCACCTGGAGTTTTTTATAATGTTTGGACATATAATGGAACAGTTCCGGGTCCTACAATTAGAGCAACTGAAGGCGATTTACTTAAAATAAATTTTATTAACAATGGTTCAAAAGAACACACAATTCATTTTCATGGAATTCATCCATCAGAAATGGATGGAGTTTTTGAAGCAGTAGGACCCAATGGTGGAAAATTTGTTTACGAATTTGAGGCTGGTCCTGTAGGAGTTCATCCGTATCATTGCCATGTAATGCCATTGGAAGAACATATTGTTCATGGTCTTTACGGTGTCTTCATAGTTGATCCTAAAGAAGGACGTGAACCTGCTGATGAAATGGTTATGGTCTTAAATGGATTAGATACTGATTTTGATACTGAAAATAATTTTTATGCTGCAAACACTATTCCATTTTATTATCAACATCATCCAATTCAAATTAACACAAATGAGCTGATTCGAATTTATGTTGTCAATATGGTGGAATTTGATCCAATTAATAATTTTCATCTTCATGGGAATTTGTATAATTATTATCCTACAGGTACTGATTTGGTCCCTTCATTCTATACTGATATGATTACACTATCTCAAACTGAGCGTGGAATAATGGAATTTGAATACACATTTCCTGGGAAATACCTTTTTCATGCTCATAAGGTAGAATTTTCAGAAAAAGGCTGGGTTGGAATATTTCTTGTAAATGACAAATCTGAATCTGATGAAGGTGAGGAATATGGCAGTTAGTAGTACTTCAAAATTTAAGGTTGTAGCAAGTGGTGTCATTCCATTTGCTTTTGTAATTATTATGATGTTGTATGTTTTTGGTCCTGGTGGAGATTTGTTAGATTTTGGTATTGCTCTTCCTGAAATAACAATTGAAAAAGTAGATTTTATTGACTCAGAAATTCAAGCCACTGTGAGAAATACAGGTCCAATACCTGTTGAAATTGTGATGGCTGATGTAAATGATAGAATTCAGCCAGCTGCTGTAGAACCTGATGGATTTCTAGAAAGATATGAAACAACATTAGTTCGAATTCCTTTTGAATGGAATGAGGCTGAACCTTATAGAATTGGAATTACTATTGATGATGGAACTCGTTTTGAAAAAGAAATTGAATCTGCTAGTTTTGCGTTAGAATTTACACCAGACCTTGCAATCTTTTTTGCAGTAATTGGAACTTATGTTGGAATAATTCCTGTAATGATTGGATTGCTCTGGCTCCCATTTATTAAAAAAATCAGTAAACAAAAATACCATTTCTTTTTAGCACTAACTGCTGGATTATTATTATTCTTAGCAATTGACTCAATTGAAGAATCTATTGAAGTTTCTAATGAAAATTTAGCTAATAGTTTTAATGGTTCATTACTTGTTGCCACCGTTGTTGTATTATCGTTTTTAACATTGTATTATGTTGGAAACAAAATTGTATCCAAATCTGATTCATTGCATTTTTCAAAACCTGTTGCAATCGGATTAATGATTTCTATTGGAATTGGATTACATAATTTTGGTGAAGGTTTAGCTATTGGTGCAGCAGTTGGAATTGGTTCTATAGCATTTAGTACCTTTTTGATTGTTGGTTTTGCTTTGCATAATACAACTGAAGGAATTGCTATAGCCGCACCTATGTCTAGGGGAAAACTGATGATTGGCAAATTGGCCATAATGGGTGTAATTGCAGGTTCACCTGCTATTTTTGGTGCCTGGATTGGTGGATTTGCGTACTCTCCATTTACTTCCGTGATTTTCCTCGCAATTGGAGCAGGGGCTATTTTCCAAGTAATTTTGGTCTTATTGAAATGGATTCAAAAAGAAAATGATGGTAATCTCTCTAATCTTTCTGTTGTATCTGGATTTGCATTAGGAATGTTAGTGATGTATCTTACCAGTATTTTGGTTTAATTTGGTTCTGGATGAATTGTTATAACTGAATTTTTAATTTCTAACCTGATCGCATGTTCAATTTCTGATGTGAGATCATGAACTTTTTCAATTGATAATTCTTTATCAAAAGAACAATCAATATCTATTTTTAGAATATTTTCAAATTTCAATGATAGTATTCTGCCAATTTTCTTGACTTGATGATATTTTTCAACAATCTCTTTAATTTTTCTCTCTGTTGCGGTATCTTCAATACTGAAATTTTTTGGAACTGTTAGAAATGGTTCTAAATGAATTGTTGCATGAGTAATTTCTGGAATCTCTTTCCGTATTTTTTCTTCGATTATTTCAGAAATTTTATGTGCTGAAATTAAATTGATTTCTCTATCTACCATCACATGTAAATTACAATATGTTTTTCCTTTTGTTTTATGTGTAATTACGTTATGCACACCTTTTACACCTTTGACATTTTTTGAAATTTCTAAAATTTTTCCATCTAGTGGAATATTTTTCCAATTAGGTTCAAAATGAATTGTTATTCCTGCATTGGGAATTTTATTTTTAATATTTTTTTCAACACTATCACAAATCTCATGTGCTTTTTCAAAACTTGTATCTCCTCTTAGTGAGATTGTAACATCTGCAAAAATTATATCTCCTGATTTTCTCATTAGAACTGATCCTGTTTCTACAACTCCATTTGTTGAATTTGAAATTTCTTTGACATTTTTCACAAGTTCTGGTGATATGACATCTGTTAAATCTAATGCAGTTTTGTATACCAATTTGATACTGAGAACAGCTAATAATCCTCCTAGAATTAAAGCCGCAACAAAATCCCCAAAGTAAATTCCATATGTAACCAAAATTATCCCAATAATTGCAACTGATGTTGAACCAAGATCCATAAATGCATGGTAGAAATCTGCCTTGAGTGTTGTTCCTCCAATTGCTTTGATACTTTTTCTAAGTAATATTATTCTGAAAAAATCAATTCCAATTGTATAGAGACCTCCAATAATTGCAAATAATCCTGGTAAAATACTTGGTGGTGGACTTTGTAATCTGTTAATTGACTCATAAATGAAAAAACAAGCAATTAGAAAAATTGCAATTCCTCCAATCAATCCCCCTAGGGATTCAATTTTTCCATGTCCATAGGTATGTTCTGCATCTGGTGGTTTCATTGCCCATCTTGCTGCTAAAAGCAAAACTACTGTTACTACACTGTCTAACAATGCATGAATACTATCTGTGATTAGTGCTAGACTGTTAGAAATTAAACCAAAAATTAATTCAACTATAAATGCTGAAAAGATTGCAATTAAAGAAATTTGTAAAACTTTGGTTCTTTGAGCAAATATTTCCATTGTTGTTAAATAATTTAATATGCTATTACAGGTTTCTCAAATAACTGATAATTTAATAGAAATTTTAATTAATTGATTTTTTTAAAATCTGATGATTATTCAATGTCTATATTAACTCATCAAATTAAGGAAAAATTAGACTATAAAATAGTCAACTTTAATTCGATTGAAAATATAAATACTCTGAGGCACGATTTAAAATGAAAATGAAGGTATCAGGGTTCTTAGCATTTGCTTTACTATCTATTTCGATTTTATCTTTTGGTTTAACTGGTGCAGTAAACGCACAATCTGCTCTTCCAGTATCTGTTTTAACTGATTCATCTAGTTATACTACTGGAAACTCTATTACAATCTCTGGTTCAATTCAAAACTTAGCAGAATACGAGCAACCTGTAGTTTTGATGGTTGTAAGCCCTGATGGTAATATTGTAACTGTACAACAAGTAATGCCTGATTCTGAAGGAAATTATTCTACAATTGTAAAGGCTGGTGGTACAATGAATTCTAATGGTGATTATGAAATTCGTGCACAATATGGAGCACAAAAAATTACTACCACATTCAACTTTATTTCTTCTAATGCATCACCAACACCAGTTCAACCACAAGCACCAGAACCTGAACCAACACCAGAACCTGAACCAACACCAGAACCTGAACCAACACCAGAACCTGAACCAGTTGTTGAACAAGTTGTTAATTGTGGACCTGGAACCGAATCAGTAGATGGTATCTGTCAAGTCATTCAAACTGAAGAACCTGAAGAGAAAGAAGGTGGCGGCTGTCTAATTGCAACAGCAGCTTACGGCTCAGAGATGGCACCGCAAGTTCAGATGCTTAGAGAAATTCGTGACAACCAATTAATGAACACCGAATCAGGATCTGCATTTATGGGAACATTTAACGAACTGTATTATTCGTTCTCACCATACATTGCAGACATGGAACGTGAAAGTCCAATGTTTAAAGAAATTGTAAAAGCTGGATTGACACCAATGCTCTCAACTTTGGCAATCATGGAGAACGCAGAATCTGAATCAGAAGTCTTGGGACTAGGTTTGTCAGTTATTGCATTGAATCTTGGAATGTACATTGCAGCACCCGCAATGATGTTTTACGGAATTAGTAAAAAAATAAAATCTGTTAAGTTATCTAAATAGAATCATTTTTGATTTAAGAAATAAAAAACAGACTAACGTTCATCTTTGATACAGAATTCTTTTTGTCCTTTTTCATCTACAACAATATGATAATCACAACTTGGACATTTTACAATCTTTGACATACTATATGACAATTTTTAATATTTAATGTATTTACAACGATTAATAATCTGAAGTTTTTTGTTATTAAACTTCTTAATAATTTTTAATAATTAATCACTTTCATTATATATGCTATTATTAACAATTTACAAGTTTATTAATAATATTAGAAAAATTCGTGCATGAAAGGTTCTCAGGTAGGAATTATTGGTGGAGGAATTGCTGCAGCTGTGATTATTGCAGTACTGTTCGTATCTATGGGAACTCAAAATGATGCAGTTCCATTACCTATTGAAAATGATGTTGTTACTCCATCTGAAGATAAATTTCTAGTTTATACAACATTTTATCCATTATACCAATTTACACAAGGCGTTGCAGGAGATGCTGCTGATGTACGCATATTGATTCCAGCAAACGGAGATCCTCATTCATTTGAGTTAGGACCAAAAACTATTGTTGATTTGACTAAAGCAGATATGCTGGTTTACAATGGTGCAGACTTTGAACCATACATTGACGAAATTATGTCTTCATCTGATTTTGATCACATCCTATTTGTTGATTCATCTGAAGAAATTACTTTAATGAAAGGAGAGGCACATGATCATAGTTCTCATGGAAGTCATGGCGATGAAAAACACGATGACCATGCAAAAGAAGATGGTCACGATGACCATGCAGAAGAATTTTACGAAGAGATTGCACATGTTATCGAAGAATTTGAAGCAGGTGACATAACCCAATCACAATCTATTGAAGAAATTGAAGATATACTACGTGAACATGAAGGAGACGGACATGCACATGAAGGTGCAATTGAAGATATTGAACATTTAATCCATGAAATTGAAGATGGACATATTGAAGGTGCAGAAGGACTAGAAGAAATTCATCATTTAGTTTCTGGTGAAGATGTACACGATGACCATGCAAAAGAAGGAGACATGGATCATACTTACGACCCACACATTTGGCTTGACCCAATTTTGGCAAAATCTCAGGTAATGACGATTGCAGACCATTTGAAAGAATCTGATCCTGAACATGCAGAGATCTACCACGATAATGCTATTTCATACACCAACCAGTTAGACCTATTGGATCAAGAAATCCGCAGTGAAGTATCTTCTTGTGCAAAAGACACGTTTGTACCATTCCACAATGCATTTTCATATTTTGCGGAGAGATATGACCTGAAAACCTTGACAGTAATACAGGAGTTCAGTCCTGAAACTCCTGTAACTGCTAAGGATATTGAAGAACTAATTCATTTTGCAGAAGATGAAGACATAAAGTATTTCTTTACTGAAGAAAACAGAAATCCAAGAATAGCTGAAAGATTAGCAACTGAATTAGGAGGAGATATTTTGTTGTTTAGTCCATTAGAGTCACTTTCAGCAAAAGATGATCCAGATACAACATACTTTGATAAAATGAGACAAAATGTAGATAACCTGCAAATAGCATTAGAATGTTAATTTCGAAATTATTAAAATTGGAAAGAAAAAATGATCATCATAATCATGAACACGAACATGAAGGCAATGGACATGAATATTTTTTGAATAAAATTAAAAAAGATTCAGATTTTATTGGACTAAAAAATGATATTAATTTTAAAAAATTGATGCAAAATTCATAAGATGTTTAATAGTTAAATACTGTTATTTTTACATCATTACGTGGATATGGGAAATAATGAAGACTAAAGCAATAAGCTCAATCTTTGTACTATTTGCTATCGCAGCAGGTATGGCCTCAATGGCACCAGCTGCTTTTGCACATCCACATGATGAAATTTCAATTATAGCATTCGATGAATCTACAATCTCATCATACATTACAGATATGGAACATGAAAATCCAATGTTTAAAGAAGCAGTAAAACTTGTAACTGTTCCAATGCTTTCATCACTAACACTAATGGAGAACGCAGAATCTGAATCAGAAGTCTTGGGACTAAGTTTGTCAGTTATTGCATTGAATCTTGGAATGTACATCGGACTTCCAGCATTTGGAATCGTTAAAGTCATTCAATTAAGAAAAAATTAATTTTTATTTTAAAGTGTAACTAGTTTTACAGTATCCATATTTTTATTTCTCTGAAAATCTTTTGTCATTGTTGTAACTTGTTCAGCATCCCCATCAATCACAAATAATTCCATACACTTCTCCTTGTCTATTTTACTATGAAGATGTGTTGTAATCAAGTCTTCAAAATTATGGGTAATTCCTGAAACAATATGATCAAACTGATCATTGTGTACAACTAAAAGAATAGCATGAATATTTCCTGATAAATCTGAGTTTTGTTTTTCTTCAGAAACAAAGGTTCTGATTCCAGCTCTTATTGCTTCTGATCTTCCTGAAAATCCCATAGTAGATTGTAATTTGTCTAATTCTGACAGAATTTCATCATTTAATGAAATTGAAACTATTGTCATACAGTTCATGTTATTAAATATCTTATAAGTTTAACATAAAAATTATTAATATATTATAGATTTATTAATAATAACCTAAAAGTTAGGTTGAAATTGATTCCAAAGAAAAATGGAGATTTGACAAATGGAGAAGGATTATGCTAAATGCTGTGGACATATCAAATCTTACAGTCAAATATCCAGATGTAACAGCATTAGATGATGTCAGTTTTGCAATTAAACAAGGCGATTTTTTAGGTATTATAGGACCTAACGGTGCAGGTAAATCTACTCTTTTTGATTCTATGTTGGGCCTAAATACAAACTATACTGGAACAATCAAATTTTTTGATGAGGATATTAAAAAATCAAAAACATATCACAAAGAAATTGGTTATGTTCCACAAAAACCTGAATTTGAAAATAACTTTCCTACAACAGTTAGTGAAGTTGTAAGAATGGGATTAAGAAAAAAATCTGATGATAAAAAAGTTGATGAAATTTTACAACAATTATGGATACATGAACTTCGTAATAGAAGAATAGGTGAATTATCTGGTGGACAACTACAACGTGTATTTATTGCAAAAGCATTGATCAACGATCCAAAAATTTTGATTTTAGATGAACCTAGTACAGGAGTTGATCAACAAAGTATAGATTTATTTTTTAGTATTCTTAAAGAATTAAATTCAAAACAAGGAATTACAATCATTTGGTCATCTCATGATTTGGATGCCGTAAATAAATTAGCAAACCATGTTGCATGCTTAAATCGAACATTATTTTTTCATGGTAAATCTGAAACATTTTTTTCTGATGATAAACTTGTTAAACAATATTCTGAAGCATCAATGCAGGAACATATGCACCATCATTAATCATGTCCTTTGAAATTCTAACCTATGCATTTATGCATAGAGCCTTAATTGCTGGAACTGCAATAGCAATTTTATGCTCTGTTATGGGCTTGTTTTTAGTTTTAAGGCGTTATTCTTTATTTGGTGATGCCCTTGCACATTCATCATTTGGTGGAATTGCATTGGGTCTCTTTGCAGGAATTTATCCATTGTGGACCGCCTACGGTGTATCAATAATCAGTGCATTACTTATTACAAAAATTAAAGAAAGATACAACATATCTGGGGATGCATCAATTGCAGTACTTTTATCCTCAGGCATAGCAGTTGGGCTTGTAATTATTAGTTTTTCAGGTGGATTTTCCCTTGACATCTTTAGTTTTCTATTTGGCAGCATTCTTCTTGTTAGTGTTGATGATACAGTCGTAATTGTAGCGTTAACTGGAGTAATTTTAATGATAATTTTGTTATTATACAGACAAATTCTTTATTCTACATTTAATGAACGGCAAGCTAAAGTTAGTGGAGTTCAAGTAGACAAAATTAATTATTTAATAATAATTTTAGCAGGAGTAACTGTTGTTACAGCAGTTCAACTTGTTGGTGTATTATTAATTTCAGCATTATTTGTAATTCCAAATGTTACAGCAATAATGTACGGTAGAGGTTTTAAACAAACTATGTTTATTTCTATGACTATTGCAGTATCTTCTGTAATTGCAGGAATTTTAATTTCATATGTCTTTGATATTACTCCAGCTGGAACAATTGTTTTATTTGCAATTGGAGTACTTGCTGTAACTATGGGAATAAAATCTGCAGGATTGTTATCTAAGAATTAATTAAAGAATTTAATCTTCTCTTATCGTAAATGCTTTTTACATAAAATAATGCTGCAAAAATAATTCCTAATGCAATTAATGGAGATGCAATTTCAGTATATTTCAATTCAACACTATCAATTGTTTTGACTTGTGAAACATCAACTGGAATTTCTATTATGTTGACTGTACCAATTTTATTTCCTTCTTGTTCAACAAACCAAATTTTTCCATTCTTATCTGATGTCATAAATTGAATAAAAGATCCTTCAGTTGGAATTGGAATTTCTTTTAGATCATTATTATCTGGGTCATAAACTCCAATTCTATCAATTACATGCTGTGCAAACCAAATATTGTCATATCTATCAAATGTCATACCAAATGGGAGTGCTTCATCATCTGGTACTGAAATCTTCTCAAAAGTCTCTAAAACTGGATTAAATTTCGTAATTGCTGTGCCTGTGTGCTCTGCAATCCATACATCCTCATTTTTATCAAAAAGTAAGAATTCTGGACCCTCTAGTGGAATTTCTTTTGAAAATTGAGTAATTTTACCTTCATTTGGATCAATATATCCAAATTTACCTATACCTGTAGCAGTATACCAAATATTTCCATCACTATCTACTGATAATGCAAATGGAAAAGAATCTCTTTCAGGTAATTCTAGAACTTTGAATACATCATCATCTGGTAAATATTTTAAAATTTTATTTTTATTTACAATTGTAATCCAAATATTGTCATCAAAGTCTGCTTGTATGAAAATTGGTTTGTTATCGACCATCACTGGATCAAGATTTGGAATTGTTTTTGTACTAATTTCTTTTGTTTCAACATCAATGTATCCAATCTGATTTCTTGGCGAATCAGTAAACCAAATATTTCCATTACTGTCCATAGTTAGAAACATTGTTGCTAATCCGTTAAATGAATAAGATGTAAATTCTTGTGTATCAAGTTTGAATTCCCATATTTTTGGTGCAGATGGATCACTTATCCAAATAGAATTTTTTCCATCATACAATGGATAAAGTGGTTTAGCATTTTCTGGAAATTCATATTCAACTATCTGAGTTTGAATATTGTCTAATCTTGGTTTCACTAATACATTGAGTATTTTTGATTCATTAGCATTTTCAGTTCTTTGAGCTTCAATTTCTAATTGCCATTCTCCAGAAAATCCAAATGTCAATTCACCTTGAAATTCTGTTGGCATATTACTATCTTCTTTAGTCATTTGCATTGGAACTTGAATTGGAGAAATATTTTTTGATGGATTTGCAATTTTTACTTTAAGTTGATTTGAATCGTAAATTGGATTATTGTCAAAATCACTTACTTTAACTAAAATTGTGTTTACTCCACTTGAAAATGGAGATATTTGAATCTCAAATTTTGCATTGTCTGTAAATTCTATTGTTTTAAATCCATATACAATTTCTTGTGCATTAATATTTTGGAATTCACCCTCTGGTAAAGTACCATTTGTTAATAGTGCAACTACTCCTAATAGTATAACTCCTAATGTTGCATCAATTTTGAGTGATCTCTTTAGTTTCTTATGAACATTAATTTTTCCTGATTGGAAATTTTTTTCTGCAATTCTTTGAATTCTAAATTGGAAAAATCCTCCTAAACCAATCATTACGCCAGCAATTGCAATTTTTAACATAATTAACTGTCCATAAACTGATTCAGTGATTAATCCAACATTACTTTCTAAAAACCACATCAATAATGGACCTGTAATTATTACAATTCCAACTGATATGATAAATGCAATCGAAAATCTTGGAATCAATGCAAGACTCATTTTTTCTTTGTTTATTTCTTTTAATTGAGATAATGTAGGCAATAATGTGAAAACAAAATAAAATATTCCACCAATCCAGACTGCTGCAACTAAATTATGAATATAATCTAGAATTAATGCTGGTGTTTCACCACTTGCTGCACCGTGACCAATTAAACTTGAAGTTCCAATTAATGCCAACATAGCAACAAGCATTGGAATTTGAGCGTTCGTTGTTAGATTCTTTTTCCTATCTAATCCAAACCATATTCCAAGTAAAACAATTGTAATTGCCATTCGAAGTAACCAAATATTCCCAAAATTGGTTTGAATTGCTTCTATTGGTGATGTTTCTAATCTAACAGTTTGTACTGCAATCATCAAAATATTTGAAATAAACACTAGCATCAGTCCAATTCCAGTTATTGACATAAATTTTTGATGGTGAGTAAATTCAATTTGTTCTAATTCTTCTTTGATTGATTGTTTATTTTGAGTTCCCCAAATAATTAATGATGCAATAATTCCTCCTAAAACAATTGTTTGTCCTACAATACCAGGAAATCTTGCTCCAGCTTCTGGGAAAAATATTAGATCAATTGAATTTTGATTTTCTAATAATTTTGGATCAATAACAACATCCCCAACTGCAAACAAAAATGCGCCTGGAACTAAATGTCCATCAACTTTTGATAGTACTTTAGTGGTGACTGTGTATACTCCATCTTCTAATGGATTGGTTGTAACAATTAATGATTTTTCATCTTGATAGTAACTTGTATCTTTGTTATCAATCTGATTTCCATTACTATCTAAAACTTTGAGTGTACTGAAATCTAATTCAACTGGTTCTGAAAAAAATACAACTACTTCTGAAATACCAGTTGGTGCATTTGATGATAAATTAGGAATTGTTTCATTTGTAAATGGATGTGCTGATACAAATGGAATTGATGATAATGATAATACAAGTAAAACTATGAGAATTCTTTTCATTTACTTAATTAGTCTGACTTGATAATTTAAACAGTCTTCAATTTGTTCGAAATTTGTACCAATCCACGTAAAGATAATAATGGCTACTGGGTATATGATAGTCGTGAAGATTGTAATTTTTGGTTTAATCGCATTATTGATTTCTACAGGAATGTTAATTCCATCTCATGCTCATACAACTGTTGAAGTTGAACAATACAAAATTGAAGCTGGATGGGGTATAGAGCCTCCAGTAGTAGGAATTAGAAACGATGTAGTTTTTAAAATTACAGAATCTGGTGATACTGAAGGAACTTATCGTGGAATTACTAGTGCATTTCAAAATTTAGAAGCTACTGTGATGTATGGTGGAGCAAGTAAAAATATTGATATTAATTCTGATCCAAAACCTGGATATTATTTTTCATCAATAATTCCTACAAAAACTGGCAGTTATCTTGTAGATTTACAAGGTGAAATTCGTGGCGTTGTAGTTGATATTCAAATTCCTATTGAAGATGTAGAGAGTACAGCTGTTCTTGATTTCCCACCTACTAATAGTGATGGTTCTGCAGATGTTTCTGCCTTAAAGAATGCAATTTCTTCTCTTCAACAAGATGTTTCTAAATTAAAATCAGGCGAAACTACAACCTCATCCAATGGTGGTGCAGCATATGACTTTGCAATTTTTGCATTGTCAATTGCAGCAGCAGCAATAATCTTAGTGATAATTGCTTTAGTAAAAAGAAAATAGAAAAAGAGGAATTCCTAAAATCTTGGAACGACTCTAGATTTTGCAGTTACTGCAACTATGCTTATGATTGCTACAGCTAGTATCATCATTGCAATTGTACCAAATTCTGGTACAACTTGTTTTGTTGCTACTTGACCAATAGGTCCTGTCTTCTCATCGTCTGGCATTCCATATCCATTGAAAATTACTTCAACTTCTACTGGTGTGTCATCTGATGTTGCTGCTGATAATGGGGCTGTCATATGTTCTACAATTCCATCATGATCATGTACATCATTTTCTTCTAAAACAACTTCACCATTTTGAGTGGCTTTGATGTTGTAGTTAATGTGACTGACACCTTCTCCAGACATTGTTGTGAATGTAACATCTACTGCTAACATTTCACCTGCGTCTGCAGTGTTTGATGAAATCTCAACCATTAATGGTTCGTCAGAATGAGACATTTCCATATCATCACCATGAGACATTTCCATATCATCACCATGAGACATTTCCATATCATCACCATGAGACATTTCCATATCATCACCATGATCATCACCATGATCATCACCATGATCATCTGCATGTTCTTCAGCTGCTGCTTCTTGTACTATGATTGATCCAATCATCCATGTGTGTAGCATACAATAGTATGGTACTTCACCTGCTTCAGTTGGAGTCCATTCAAAAGCATCACCTGACATTAGTACACCTGTATCAAATGTACCATCTGGGGATGGAGCAAATCCATCAACAGTTCCTGATGTAAATGTATGAACTCCTGTTGGGTCTGTGTTTGTCATGGTTACAACACCACCGACGTCAACTGTTGCAACCAATGGAATGTAACAACCTGCATCCACACATGCTTGTGAGAATCCAGATTCATCCACAGTTACAATTGCAACTTCGGTGTGATCTGCAAAAGCAGCTGGTGCCATTGAGGCCATACCTGCTGCGATAGCAAATAGTACAAAGATTGAGCTTATTGCTTTAGTCTTCATTAATCCGAATGAAGCCTGTGATCCATAAAAATGTCACTAGAATTATTAGAAAATTATTCTAATTTCTTCTAAGTTGAATGAATTTAACGATTCCAAATGCTGGAAGTCCAACATACATTCCAAGATTCAATGCAATAACTGACAAACCTAGTCCCAAGACTTCTGATTCAGATTCTGCGTTCTCCATGATTGCCAAAGTTGAGAGCATTG
>Ga0208894_1001234_pt1 | contig 15587 bp, 15 predicted proteins | sample ETNtaG_12_FD_185752 | JGI IMG/M metagenome (GOLD analysis project Ga0208894, IMG submission 185752) | Marine microbial and viral communities from oxygen minimum zone, Eastern Pacific Ocean - ETNP201306SV49 (SPAdes) (version 2) | ecosystem: Environmental > Aquatic > Marine > Oceanic ... | reverse complement strand
CCACAGCCTCTGCGGCAACCTTGGCGCTCTCAATAAGTGGTTTTTCAGGGGCTACGAGCGTCTCTGTACCATCAGGAGCGAGTGGATTGAACGCCATTGTGAGTACTGCACCTGCAAATACGACAACACAAGGAACCAGTTCAGCTGACTATATCGAGGTAAGAGACTCAGCAAGTTCGAACGCTGGCTCAATCAGTGGTGGTAGCGGTAATGACATTATCTATATTAAGGGCTGGGGCGGCGCAACAAATACATCGGTAACTGGTGACGGCGGAACAGATACGTTGGTGATTAATTCTGCTATTTATAGCAGTACTAGCGGTGGAAACAAAATTTACTTCAATGGAACAGGAGGTAGCGGTAACATCACTTACAATAATTTTAGTTCCGTTGTCGTTTCAGATTCAACAGACTTCGAAAGGAAGTTTTCAGCAACCGCCACGCTTAACGATACCGATGGCAGCGAAAGTCTGGGAGATATCACTATCTCATCCCTACCAGATAGTACCTCGGTTACCGATAGTGATGGCGATGCTGTTACGGTCTCGAGTAATGCTTTTACTATTGGTAATGTTGTATCCGGTGAGGCGCAAATCTTCACCCTGACGAATACTGGACCGTTTAATTTCACGGCTAATGGCTCGGTCACAGTTACCGAATCGAATGTTAGCGCAACGACTACAACGACGGCCTCTGTTTTGATTGACGGAGTTGTCAGGGGGATTGAGTATGTTACCTCTTCCGGGATGAGCGGCCTAACAAACCAAGAGGGTCTATTTAACTACCAAGACGGTGACGACATCACCTTCAAGGTGGGTGGCGTGGTATTGGGTACAGCAACCGCCGAGGACGTTATCTCTGGGAGAACTTTCTTGCAGGACATTGCTGACGTTGAGCGCTCTAATCTTAGTGATGACTACCTAGAAAATATGGCAATCTTTCTGCAATCACTAGACGCAAACTACAATCCGGGTGACGGCATTACCATTACCGAACAGATGCGCATAAATCTCGCCGATATTGAGCTCGACCTAAGGCAGGCAAGTTCGAGCGAGGTAAAACAAGTCATCGAACAGGTTGGCGGTGTTTACGTTGAAAGGGCCGAGGCAATGGAGCACGTCAAAGACATGTTAATTAAGTACAGTGACATGAAACAGAGCGACTTTGAATTAATTGATACTGAGAGCTTGGTGACTCAAACACAGAACTCGCAAAGTGATCAGCAGAGCTCTTTATCAAGCATAGAAAATGACAAGATTAGTCTTGAAGTATTGGCTGATCTTGAGGACTTAGAAAGCAACGAAGCCCTCTTCTCGGAACTACCCGAAAGCCCACAAGGGTATCACACTTCAGAGATTCATAACAACGAGTCAACAAGCCTTGACAACTCATCGGTCGTGCATATTTTGAATAGTGTACTGAATACGATTGAGAATAATCTGGTTTACGATATTTAAATTACTGACTTTTAGGTTGACTGATTCTCCACCGAAGCCTCCAGCTTTGGATACTTTAAACCCAATGTAACGCCCCTTGCTATTGAAAATATAATGAGCGAAGCCCAAAGCCCATGGTTCTCATATCGAGGCAACAGAATTGCCAGCGCTATCATATAGATAAAAAATGATATAAACATCATATTGCGCATATCGGCTGTCCTCGTTGCGCCAATAAAAATACCGTCCAGCATCCAGGCAGCAGCGCCAACGAGAGGCGCTAGAACCATCCAAGGTAAATATTCACGGCTCACCTCTCTTACATTCTCAGCAGTAGTCATGACATCAATAATATTACTTCCAAAAACTGCAAAAATAATCGCCATGACAACAACGGACCCAAAGCCCCATTGACTCGTCATAATGGCTGACTTTCGAAACATTAATCTTTTTCGAGCACCAAGCGCCTGACCCACGAGCGCTTCTGCTGCAAAAGCAAAACCGTCCATAGCATAAGCAGTTATATTTAAAAACTGAATGAGTACCTGGTTCGCAGCCAAGGTCGCATCATCAAAGCTCGAACCAAGAAATAGAAAACTCACAAAGGCAATCTCTAAAAGAACCGATCGAATCAAAATATCACTATTCACTTTGGCCATTTTAATTAGCCTAGCTCTATCAAATATTTGACTCCAGTTTCTCCAATAACCATCTTTGAAGCCCTCTCTAGCAAGCCATAATCCAAAAAATAGTCCAATCCACTCTGCAACAAGTGTTGCAAATGCGACCCCTTCAACTCCCCAGCCTAGTTTCAGAACAAAGACAAAATCTAAAGTTATGTTGATACTATTAATAAGCAACATAAGAAGCAAGACAGCTCGTGTCATCTCTTTAGCAATTAGCCAACCAGCAATCCCAAAGATAGCAATCGCTGCTGGCGCACTATAGACTCTTATCTTTAAATACTCTTGTGCCAAAGACTCAACCTCAAAGGAGGCTGGCGCCAACCCGAGAGCACCACCAAAAAGAGGAATTTGAGTCATGATTAGAACTAATCCTGCACTCAGTCCAATAAGGATTCCTCTTACTAGGAGGGCTGACGTTTCTGAATGGTCATTCGAACCAATGGCCTGAGCAGCAAGTCCCGTGGTTCCCATTCTCAGAAAGCCAAAGAGCCAATAAATGGCTGAAATAATAATAGCACCTATTCCAACAGCGCCAATTGGAGCAGCCAGACCCATCTGTCCAACAACTGCGGTGTCAACCGCTCCAAGGATTGGAATGGTGGCATTTGCTAAAACGATTGGAATTGCAACACCAAGTACTCTTTTATGAGAAAGCGTTTTTGAACCGGGGCTCATATTGAATAAATCCATATTTTAAATAGTGTACTGAATACAATGAAGAATAACCTGGTTTACAATATTAAAAGGAAAATCTAGTCGAAACGACAAGAATTAAATTATGTTTACGAATTTATAGGATCTAGACCAGAAACTTAAGTCTCTTGAAAAAACGCTTAACAAATATTACAGATTTACATACTATTCAAAATAAAGGGTCGGGATGAGAGGATTTGAACCTCTGATCACTTGATAAATAACCCATTTTGAACTATAATAGTTTTTTTTGTTTTTAGCATTTATTTCATGGATTTTCATAGCCAAAAAGACCTCTTCAATAGCCACAGACACCAAGCCATTAGAAACCTATTTATCGAAAAAAGAAAGCGTCTAGGTTTATCTCAAAATCAACTTGCCTTACAAATGCAAACAGACGTGGCCAACGTATCCCAAATGGAGTCACATCCTGGGGATTTAACATTTTCAGATATCAAGTGGTTCGGTGACGCGCTAAAAATTTCAATCAATGAACTAGAGAGTTTGCTCAAGCAAAACCTATAGTGATAGGGCTTATTAAGAAAAGTTATTGGTCGGGACGAGAGGATTTGAACCTCTGACCACTTGACCCCCAGTCAAGTGCGCTACCAGACTGCGCTACGCCCCGCTTAAACTCTATAAGAAACTATCTAAATTTACCGTAAAGATAGCCTGCTACAGTTGCAATCAATCCGAAAGGTATTGCAACTGAAAACCAAGGCGTTAGGTTGTCAATACTTGGGCTCATTGCAAAAGGCTGGATATAAAAAGAAGTAGAAATAAAAAGACTCCAGGCGAGGAACGTTCTTGCATAGAAGTTAGCTTTACTCCCTATCTCTGATTTCGGCTTTACTATCCTAAAAAACAAATATCCAAAACCAACCGAAACCAGGGTACTAATAAAAATTAACATTTTTCAAACTCCATAAAAATAACTATTTTACCTATTGATTAATTTAAGTTGCATACTGGGCACTTCAAATCTTTGCTAATCTTAACCTTTCTGAAGCTTAAATCAAGGGCGTCAACCAAAAGCAAAGAGCCGCATAATTGATCTCCCAAGCTTAATATTACTTTAATCGCTTGCAAGGCCTGAATCGTTCCAATGAGTCCTGCAACGGGCGCCATCACACCATTATCAATGCAGCTTTCATTTTCTTCACCCTCAACACTGTATAAGCACTGGTAGCAAGGCTGATCTTTTTCATAGCCCTTAAATACCGAAACCTGGCCTTCAAACCTGACCACAGCGGCAGAGACAAGTGGTTTTTGATGCTCTACACAGATCTGATTTATTTCAAATCGACTATCGAAGTTGTCGGTTCCATCCAAAACAATGTCGACCCCCTTGATCAACTCAGGCAGGTTGTCGGTATGAATGATCTCATTGGCAATCGTGACCTTAATGTTTGGGTTAAGCTCAGTCAATTTATTCTTCGCAGAGTTCACCTTGTCATCACCTATATCTTTAGTTTGATGAATAATTTGTCGCTGAAGATTCGATAATTCAACTTGATCAAAGTCAGCAATGATAAGATGCCCTACCCCAGCAGCAGCTAGATAAAGAGCGGTCGGTGATCCGAGGCCTCCCATACCAATAATAAGGACTGTTGCGTCCATAATTTTTTGCTGCCCTTCAATATCAACCTGAGGCAACATGATTTGTTTCGAGTATCTGAGTAATTCTTGGTCTTCCATGGATCTCTCTATTTAAAGTATTTAGTCACTTTAGGCAAAATTACCATTTGGCAATAAGGCTGATTTGAATTATTGTTAAAGTAGTTCTGGTGATAACCTTCAGCAGGATAGAAAGCATCCAGCTCCGTAATTTCTGTAACAGCTCCTTTAATATTCTCAATAACTGAAGTGGCGATCTGCTTCTGCAAATCATTAATATAAAAAATTGCAGAGCGATACTGGGTTCCCCGATCAGCGCCCTGCTGATTAAGGCTTGTTGGATCATGCGTCTCCACAAAAACCTTCAACAACTCACTAAAGGTCACTTCGTTTTCATCGAAGTCAATCCTTAACACTTCTGCATGCCCTGTCTGGCCCGAGCAAATTGATTCATAGGAGGGGTTTGGTGTAGTTCCATTACAGTACCCACTTTCTACTTCTTTGACCCCTCTAACGCGCTGAAATATAGCCTCTACGCACCAAAAGCAACCGCCTGCAAGATAAGCTGTTTCCATGTATTATTGTTTGCAAAATATAAAAGATATAGTATAGCTTATGCTGGCAAAAAAAATTATTAATGAGCTAAAAATCTTAGCAACCGAAGAGCGAAAAAGGACTAACGAATGGTTCTTCAAAACAGAAAAAGGAAGCTACGGTTACGGCGATATTTTTATTGGGGTAACGGTCCCTGATATTCGCAAAATATCAAAAAAATTTAGCTCAATCATCTCGTTAAGCGAAACAAAAAAATTAATTCAAAGTCCGATTCACGAGGTTCGTCTCTGTGCACTTATTATCCTGGTCAATCAATATAAAAATGATAACCCTGATGAAATCTTTGATTTTTATATTCAAAATATTTCGTATATCAATAATTGGGATCTGGTCGACACAAGTGCGCCATACATCACGGGAGACTACTTCTATAGAAACACGAAAAAAAGGAACATGATGTTTGAATTTTCAAAATCAGAGAGTCTCTGGATTAGACGAATCAGCATTATTTCTACATTCTATTTTATTAGAAACAACGAATTTAGCGAAACACTTGAAATTGCCAAAACTCTAATCAACGATGAGCAAGACCTCATTCACAAAGCGGTTGGCTGGATGCTGCGCGAAGTCTACAAAAGAGATGAAGGGCTAGTCAAAACTTTTTTGAGAAGCAACTACGATCAGCTCCCAAGAGTGATGTTGAGGTATGCCATCGAAAAAATGGATAAGGTTGAGAGGATTCAATACCTGAAGGGTAGTTTTTAGTCCTTGGTGATGGCGATTCATTTAATTAGACAAATTACCTGAATAAAAAATTAGATTTAAGATTATTAATACAAAAACTTCGCACAAACGCAATCACTCCATTAAGATATAATTTTGGTTAAGGATTTGTTTCGTTTTTCGAAAACCTTTAAAGGAGAGGACGTGTCAGAAAACATCGATCATAGCCACGGAAATGGCCTAGTGCTAATACTTCTAGCTCTCTCGATTCTTGCCTTAGTCTGGCTTTTTACTCCCTTTATAGCGTACCTCTTCTTGTCACTACTGATTTGTATTTCAACCTACAGCAGCTTCACAAAACTTTCACAAAAACGATCAAAAAATATATCAGCTCTGATTATGACGCTGCTTGTCACGGTGCTTTTGATTCTGCCTCTTGGATACATTCTGTTAGTCAGCGGTATCGAGACTACCGCACTCATTAACAGACTTCAGAGTGACTTTCAGCTCAGCGAAATTAGCAGAATTACAGATACAATTATTATGGGTCTTCCTTTGTCTGACTCTATCCGTGAATTTTTAGATAGCTCCCTTAGAAACAATCTTGAGAGTATCGCTATCGCAATCAAAGACTTCTCTATCGTCATCCTTAAGAGTATCACTAAGCTCTCGAGTCAGTTCGTCTTTTTTGTGATCATTACTATTTTCTCTCTTTACTATTTTTATATTGATGGCCCATCATTCATTGAGAAGGTCAGAAAGGTCTCACCGCTCGACAATAAAATTAACGACTTACTGCTTAATCAGTTCTCAGGGCTCTCACTGACCCTTGTAGGAAGCGTTTTTTTAGTCGCCTTAACGCAAGGCGTTGCGTTTGCAATTGGAGTCATGATCGTTGGGCTGCCTGCATTATTTTTTGGCGTAGCGATGGCCCTTGCTAGCTTTATTCCGGTTTTAGGAGGGGTTTTAGTTTGGCTTCCAATCTCGATCTACCTGTTTGCCATTGGTGAGCCAACGAGTGCTCTTATTATTATTATTTTTGGTGCCATTATAGCGGGCACAGTCATTGATAACCTTTTGAGGCCTGTTATTATCACGAAGCTTTCAAGCTCAATGAAGCACCAGAGCCCTCTCAACCATACCCTGATTACTGTCCTCTCAACGCTCGCAGGAATCATTAAGTTTGGTATTTTGGGTCTTTTCATTGGCCCAATAATTGCTGCAATGTCGATAACTATTTTTGACATTTATCAGATTCAATTTGGCAAGTCTAAGTAATTCTTTGTTAAAATTCTCATCTTCATTATGAAACCAATTGAAACATGCTTAAAGAGCTCATTGAATATATAAAAGAGTACGAGGGTGACAATGAGCTCGGTGACTACCTTGATACGCGTTACGTCAGACTCACTGATCAGCACTATGACCAAATTGCAAGCGCCATGTCGGATGGCGAACTCGAGCTCAAAAAATCCTCAAGCTGCCCTGCTGAACGATTCTTTCTGCACTTTAACGAGACCATCTTATTTGTCAACAAACAGACCGAAAACCCTGACGCTAGCTATGACGTCGAGATGGTTGAAAACCAGGGAGAGTTGGATGACTCTTCGGAGCTATTGTTTGCTTCCTTTTCTCTGAGTGATGACTATACCCCGTCTCTTAAAAAGCGAGCCTCAAGCGGCAAGACTGAAGATGAAAACCATCAGCAACTTGTGATGCTCTCTGTGATACCAATATTAAAGGGGTTTATGGTTGCAATAACCGATTAGACTTACTTCTTACCTTTTTGTGTGGCCAATTTAAGCTTAGGTCCGGCCTTAAAGGTGACCACTTTTCTTGCACTAATCATGACCTCTTCGCCGGTCTTTGGGTTTCTGCCAGGGCGCGGCGTTTTGTTGCGAACGACAAAGTTACCAAAACTCGATAGCTTTATTTCCTCACCGCTCTTAAGGGTCTCAATGATTTGATCAAAAAATTGATTGGTCAGCGCTAGCGCCTGGGTTTGAGTGAGCGCTGTTTTTTTGACGAGGGTGTTTGCAATATCTTGTTTTGTAAGGGACATAATTTATCTTAATTTAGCTGAGAATTTTGTTTCTAAATGAGCCACTATTTTACTAACTTTTTCAGCCAACTGTTCATCAGTTAAGGTAACTTCTTTCGATTGATAAGTTAAATTTAAGGCCACACTTTTACAGCCCTGTTCGATGTGTTCCCCTTCATAGACATCGAACAAGTTAACATCAACCAGATCGGCCTGCTTTAGAGACCTGATAGAGCCAATTAGCTCGTCAGCGCTGAGCTCTTTCGATACCACAATTGCAATATCTCTTTGCGAAGCCTGGAAAGACGAGAAAGATGCATAACTCGGCGTCTCACCTTGCTCAATCTCTGACTGTACGAGCTCGAAAAGAAAAGCGCTCGGCATCGATAGCTTCTTTTGAAGTTTCGGTGACAGTGCGCCTACCCATCCGATGTGCTTTTTCCCTTTCATTATTTTTGCGCTCTGACCCATCTGCAGTGCGGGATGCGTAGCAGCTTCGAAGGTGTAGTCTTGTTTGCTAAGTGCCAACAACGCTTCGACGTCTGATTTGATGTCAAAAAAGTCAACCTCACGCTCGCTACTTGCCCACTGCGAGTTATATCGGTTTCCTGAAATAATGCCAGCAATTTTTTGAACTTGGTCTTCAACTGAAATCCCAGAGAAGCAAAGCCCCAACTCGAAGAAGCGTGAGTTGAGATGGCCTCTTCTGATGTTCGATTTGGCAGACTGGATAAGCCCTGCCCATAGACTTGATCGCATCACTGCCATGTCGTCTGAGATTGGATTTTGCAGCAAAATTTTCTTTGCTTTGGGGTCAACTAAATCATGCATCTCGTTTGAGATAAAGCTATAGGTAATGACCTCCCGATAGCCTCGATTGACCAGAGAGCTGGATAGCGCATTGGGGCCCACTTGAGCTTGAGATGCGTTTGAGATGTTGGCATCAATCGAGAGCCTTTGAACAGGAATCTTGTCGTAACCATAAAGCCTGGCGAGCTCCTCAATAATGTCTGCCGGAATTCGGATGTCGAAACGAAAGCTCGGCGGCGTGATGGTCCAAGAGCTATCTTTGTTGGTCTTAAAATCGAGCGCTAGAAACTGGAACTTGGATTCAATCCATGACGACTCAAGCTCGAAACCTAAAACCTTTGAAATCTTTTCTTGAGAGATTTCGATGGCTTCTATTTGAGGCAATGAATCTGAGTGGGTACAGTCATTAATCTTGGAGGCTTTCCCGCCGCAGACCTCAAGAACCAGCTCAGTTGCCCTCTCCATTGCCTGACTCGTCATGTTAAAGTCAACGCCCCTCTCAAACCTCAGGGAGGCTTCCGTATGCAGACCATAAGACCTTGCCACACCCGAAATTGCAACAGGCTCAAAAAAGGCGCTCTCTAATAAAATATCAGTTGAATCTTCCAGCGTGGATGAGTCCATACCGCCGATGACCCCTGCTATCGCAATGGCAGATTTCTCGTCAGCAATGACCAGGGTGTCCTCTGAGAGCTTGACACTTTGCCCGTTTAAAAGTTCAAGGGGTTCATTCTTTTTGGCTGATCTGACATTAATGTCGCCATTAATCTTCGATAAATCAAAGGCGTGCATCGGCTGGCCCAGCTCTAAAAGAACGTAATTTGTTATATCCACGATCGGCGAATGTAGCTGCTGGGAGGCGCGTAATAATTTTTGCACCATCCATTTTGGCGTTTCAGCAGTATTATCAACGCCGCTAATGACCCGCGTTAAGTACCTTGGGCACTCTTCCGGATTGCTGACTGTCGAGTTGAATGATTGGTTTCCTTTCTGCGCAGCCTTGTATTTAAGTGTAGGCATTGAAAGGTCATAGTTAACGCAGACCTCTCTAGCAACGCCGAGAACACTGAAGCAGTCGCCACGGTTTGGCGTAATGTCTAGCTCTATGATCTGGTCATCAAGGTCAAGAACAGATCGAACATTCTCACCCATCTTAGAGTCTGAATCAAGTTCAATGATGCCCTCGTGACTCTCAGAAATTCCGATCTCAGACTCCGAGCAAAGCATTCCGTTAGACTCGACACCTCTCAGCTTAGCGCGTTTAATTTTAAGTTTGCTAGGGAGAACAGAGCCGACCGTTGCAACAGCCACCTTTAAGCCTTCTCTGACGTTGGGTGCACCACAAATAATTTGAAGATTTTCGCCACTACCAATATCCACCTCACACAGACTTAACTTGTCTGCGTTCGGGTGCTTAGAGCAGCTCACAACATGTCCAACAACGAGACCATCGAATGGCGGTGCAACTGGCGCAATCTGATCAACCTCTAGACCGGCCATCGTTAATTTTTCAGAGAGCTCTATATCACTCACGTCTGGACTAACCCATTCTCTTAACCATCTAGTTGATATATTCATGTCTGCTACCCTTGCACTAGAATTGATTTAAAAAGCGAACGTCGTTCTCAAAAAATAATCGGAGATCGTTGACGCTATATCTGAGCATCGCAAGCCTCTCAACGCCCATTCCAAAGGCGAGCCCTGAATACACTTCGGAGTCAACATTAACGGCATTCAAAACGTTCGGATGAACAACGCCGCAACCCAAAACCTCTAACCAGCCTGACTTTTTACAGACGCGACAACCTTCTCCGCCGCAAATCACGCATTCAATATCAGCCTCAGCTGATGGCTCTGTGAACGGGAAGTAGGATGGACGGAAGCGAACCTTTAGGTCGTCCTTCTCAAAATAAGCTCTCAAGAAGTCAATCAGAAGACCCTTAAGCTGAGAGAGTGAGGCCTCCTTGTCGACAATGAGCCCTTCGACTTGGTGGAACATCGGCGTGTGCGTGACATCAGAGTCACAACGATAAACCTTACCAGGAACGATCACCCTGACGGGTGGCTCTTGCCTCTCTAGCGTCCTGATTTGAACGGGAGACGTGTGCGTTCTTAATACGGTATTAGCATCAAAATAGAACGTGTCGTGCATCGCCCTTGCAGGATGATGCTCAGGAATATTGAGCGCACTAAAGTTATGGAAATCATCCTCAATCTCAGGCCCAATCTCTATCTCAAAGCCGGCCTTCGTAAAAATGTCTTGTATATGGTTGAGGGTTTGCGTGATCGGATGAAGACTCCCCTTTTCAGTGTTCCTTCCAGGAAGCGTGACGTCAATTTTTTCATCGAGCAGTCTTTGGTTAAGAAGCACCTCTTCGAGCTCCTCTTTTCGAGTCTCGATCTGCTTTTGAATCTGTACCTTGGCCTCGTTGATTGCCTCACCCATCGCTGGTCGCTCCTCTTTCGAGAGCTTCCCTAAGCCTTTAAGTAGGTCAGTCAATTCACCTTTTTTGCCGAGATACTGAACCCTTGAATCGTCAAGCGCTTTTAAATCCATAGCACTAGCTATAGCTTTTGAGGCGTCGGTGATAATTTTGTTAATCAAAATGCTTACTTTATTTTTGTTTAAAAGACTGCAACCTATGTTACAGTCTTTTCGTAAGATTTTACTACTGTGCTAATCCAGCTTTTGCTTGATCAGCAATTTTAGCAAAGGCATCTTTATCAAAGATGGCAATATCTGAGAGAACTTTACGATCAATCTCAACACCAGCCTTGTTTAAACCGTTGATAAATTGTGAGTAGCTTAAGCCATTATTTCTCGCCTCAGCGTTGATACGTACAATCCATAATCTACGGAACTGACGACGACGTTGACGGCGGTCACGGTAGGCGTATTGCCCTGCCTTAATTACCGCCTGCTTAGCAACGCGATAGACTTTAGAGCGAGCGCCATAGTAACCTTTGGCTTTCTTTAAAACTTTTTTGTGTTTGGCGTGCGCCTGCACACCTCTTGAAACTCTTGCCATAGTAATACTCCTTTAACTGTACGGTAACATTCTTTTAACCATTGGTACATCGACCTTCTCAATGGTGTCAGGTGAACGCAGCGAGCGTTTTCTTGAAGTACTCTTCTTGGTCAAAATATGCCTCAAGTGCGAGTGTTTACTTTTGTAACCGCCACTGGCGGTCTTTTTGAAACGCTTTGCAGCGCCTCTATTGGTCTTTAACTTCGGCATCATTTACTCCTTGACCCTTTTCGGGTTCAACTTTTCGGGCTTGCGCCTTACTTTTCTTAGACTTGGGTGCTAGCATCATGCCAAGCTGGCGACCCTCCATTTTTGCCTTCTGTTCAACAGTGGCAAATTCTTCTGTTTCACTTTCAATTCTATCCAACATCTCCATGCCTAGCTCGCGATGCTGAACTTCTCGACCACGAAACCAAATCACTACTTTGACTTTGTCGCCGTTATCAATAAACTTAACCAAGTTTCTAAACTTGATTTGGTAATCTGCTTCCTCAGTGCCAGGACGATACTTGATCATCTTGACGTGCGTTTTTTTCTGTTTCTTCTTAGCGTCGCTCTTTTGCTTCTTTAATTCGTACTGAAACTTTCCAAAGTCCATCACACGGCATACCGGCGGATCTGCATTTGGAGAAACTTCTACTAAGTCTAAACCTGCGTTTACTGCTAATTCAAGAGCTTCATCATTACTAAGGACCCCTAATTGCTCGCCCTTGTCGTTAATTACTCTGACTTTTGGTGAGCTGATTAATTGATTAATCCTTGTTGTTACCTTATTTGGTCTTTTAATAATTACTCCTGATTTATTAAATCTGTCAACGCCTCTAGAGACATCGAACCCAAGTCCTCTCCGCCCCTTTGACGAACTGATACTTGATTGTTTTCTTGCTCTCGGTCACCCACCACTAAAATGTATGGGTAGCGTTGCATCGAGTGCTCGCGTATTTTAAAGCCTATCTTCTCATTTCGCAAGTCCGAAATGACTCTAAGTCCTTGTTTTTTTAGATTGATCTCAAGATTCTTGCAATATTCCTCTTGTTTTTGAGAAATATTAAGAATAACTGCCTGAATTGGAGCAAGCCATGAAGGGAATGCGCCCTCGTAATGCTCAATTAAAATTCCAGTAAATCTCTCGATTGAGCCGACAATAACTCTATGAAGCATGACCGGTGTCTGCTTCGAGCCGTCCTCAGCAATGTATTGCGCCTCTAGTCGCTCTGGCATTGAGAAGTCAGCCTGTATGGTTCCGCACTGCCATTCACGCTCGAGGCAATCCTTAAGGACGAACTCTACCTTGGGTCCATAGAAGGCGCCCTCACCTTCCTGTAGCTCCCAGTTGATCCCCTTTGCATCAAGAGCCTGTGCCAGTGAGGCCTCAGCCTGATCCCAGATCTCGTCTGAGCCGACCCTTTTTTCAGGTCTGGTTGAGAGCTTAATGTCAATATTTTCAAAGCCGAAGTGCTTATAAACCTTAAACGTTAAGTCGATAAATGCGGAAACTTCACTTTGAATCTGGTCTGTCGTACAAAAAATATGGGCGTCATCCTGAACAAAATTACGAACACGCATGATTCCGTGAAGCGTACCCGAAGGCTCATTCCTGTGGCAAGATCCAAACTCTGCAATGCGGAGCGGGAGGTCTCTGTAGGATTTAAGGCCGTGCTTGTAGATCTGGACGTGGGCCGGGCAGTTCATCGGCTTCACGGCGTAATCCCTATTCTCAGAGTGGGTCGTAAACATCGCGTCACCGAACTTGTCCCAGTGACCCGACTTCTCCCAAAGCGTTCTATCAATGACCTCAGGCGTGTGCACCTCCTGATAGCCATTATCCTTAAAGACCTGGCTCATGTACTGAACGATAGTTTGGTACAGGGTCCACCCCTTCGGGTGCCAGAACACCATTCCAGGCGCCTCTTCTTGGGTGTGGAACAGGTTTTGAACTTTACCAATCTTTCTGTGGTCTCTCTTCTCAGCCTCTTCTAAGCGGTAAAGGTGGGCCGCCAGATCCTCCTTGTTCTCCCAGGCCGTACCGTAGACCCTCTGCAGCATCTCGTTGTTAGAGTCTCCTCGCCAGTAAGCACCAGCCAGCTTCATGAGCTTGAACGCTTTCAGTTTGCTCGTTGATGGGACGTGTGGTCCTCGACAAAGGTCGACAAAGTCTCCCTGCTTATAGAGCGAGAGAACCTCGTTGGTTGGAATCGATTCGATAATTTCAGCCTTGTAGTGCTCGCCCATCGACTTAAAGAATTTGACCGCCTCTTCTCGCGTCATCTCCATTCTCTCGATCGGCAGGTTTTGCTTCACGATAGCGTTCATCTTTTTCTCTATCTTCGCTAAGTCTTGCTCAGAAAAACCGTCCTTGTAAGCAAAGTCATAGTAGAACCCATTATCAATCACTGGGCCGATGGTGACCTGCGCTTTAGGGTAGATCTGCTGAGTCGCCTGCGCCAATAGATGCGCGGTTGAATGCCTTATCACCTCGAGCGCTTTTTCATCCTTGTTGGTGATGATGGCAACATCAGAGTCAGCCTCAATCACGTAAGAGGTGTCTACGAGCTGGCCATCAACCTCTCCTGCAATCGCCGCCTTAGCAAGACCCGAGCCAATCGATGACGCCACCTCAGCCACTGTGAGTGACTCGTCGTATGATTTAACTGTGCCGTCAGGCAGTGTTACATTAGGCATAACGCATGATAAAACAAAAAAAATCCAATTTTACCTTGATAGACTCCTTGCCATTACCAAAATTAAGAGTTTAAATCAGTTTTGGATAGCCACTTTAAAGTATATTAGGCCGTTATGAAAATCTCCAGACAGTCACCAGAATTTTTAATCCTCTTGATGACTATTGGCTCTGCTATCAGCTGGGCGGTCTGGCTCAACCTGCTGAATAACTTTGCGATCGAAGAGATTAACTTTACGGGCGCTGAAATGGGAATTCTTCAAACTATTCGTGAAATTCCTGGCTTTTTAGCGTTCACTGTGATTTTTGTTTTAGCATTCATTAGAGAACAAAAACTGGCTTATATGTCATTAGCTCTGCTTGGAACAGGTATAGCCATTACAGGGCTCGTTGAGAACAATATGAACTTCTACCTAGCAACAATCATTATGTCGATTGGGTTTCATTATTTTGAAACAATTAACGGCTCACTAACCCTGCAGTGGGTTGACAAGGACAAGACCGCAGAGTTTTTAGGTAGAGTGATTGCAACTCGCTCAGCCGCATCAATCATTGCGTTTAGCTTTGTTTGGGTACTGTTTCAGCAGTTTGATCTCAGCTACATTTGGCTCTATGCTCTTGGCGGTGGTGTTGCTGTTGTCATTGTTCTGTTTTGCTGGCAAAGCTTTCCCATGTTCCCTGAAAAGGTCAGCCAAACCAAAAAAATTATACTAAGAAGGCGCTACTGGCTCTACTACGCGCTCCAGTTTATGAGCGGCGCCAGAAGACAAATATTTGTTGTTTTTGCGGGCTTCTTGATGGTTGAAAAGTTTGAGTTTACGGTTGCCGAAATCTCACTCCTTCTTCTTGCAAATGCAGTCATCAATGTTGTTTTTGCGCCAAAGATTGGTCGGCTCATTAAACGCTTTGGAGAACGGAAATCTCTCATATTTGAATACCTCGGGCTTACCTTTATTTTTATTGGTTACGCCTTTGTTGAGAATGGTTACTTTGCTGTCTTTCTGTATATTGCTGACCACCTCTTCTTCTCGATTGCTATTGCCCTTAAGACCTACTTTCAAAAGATTGCTGACCCTGCTGACATCGCCTCAAGTGCGGGCGTCTCTTTCACAATCAATCATATCGCTGCGGTCTTTATTCCCGTCGTTTTTGGTTTGGTTTGGCTATACTCTCCCTCTCTCGTCTTTTTAGCGGGTGCGGGTATGGCCCTTATATCCCTTCTTCTCGCCTTCAATATGCCGTCAGAGCCCTCCCCAGGAAGTGAGGTTTTACTAGGAAAATTTTCATAAATTATATATTTGCCGTTCATTCGTAGTT
>Ga0208894_1001233_pt1 | contig 15595 bp, 4 predicted proteins | sample ETNtaG_12_FD_185752 | JGI IMG/M metagenome (GOLD analysis project Ga0208894, IMG submission 185752) | Marine microbial and viral communities from oxygen minimum zone, Eastern Pacific Ocean - ETNP201306SV49 (SPAdes) (version 2) | ecosystem: Environmental > Aquatic > Marine > Oceanic ... | reverse complement strand
GACTCGGGAGCACCGTTGTCCACTGAAGAATCCGAGAATTTAATACAACTCACTCTAACAGAAGCCGAAGAAGATGGAAGATTAAGTCTGGTCGGTTCTACATACATTGTGTCTGATGATAGAGTTGTTGATTCAATAAAACCCCAAGGTGGACCAAGGGTTGTCACATTTGCACCAATCCTCAAATATTCAAGAGTGCCTTTGGCAGAAATCTTGCATCATGTATTGACTTCTTGTGAATCATATCTCAACTCTCCTGTTGAGATTGAATTCGCATTCATTATAGATGAAGATAGTTCAAGACAAATTTTTGCAATTCTTCAAGTGAGGCCTATGTTAGAGGAATCTGTTGATATTGATATTGATATGAGCGAGGTCAATAGAGACGAAGCGATTTGCATGAGTAGTAAATCATTAGGTAATGGAGTGATTGATGATATCCAAGATGTCGTCTATATCCATCCAAATCGTCTTGACAGAATGAAAACAGCTGACCTAACTGACCACATAGAGGCTATTGACGCAGAATTACGTTCTGCAGGGAAACCGTATCTTCTGATAGGCCCTGGCCGTTGGGGCTCATCCGACTCATCATTGGGAATACCGGTCTCTTGGGAACAGATAAGAGGTGCGAAAGCAATTGTTGAAGTTCCTATGTCCGACATCCATGTAGAGCCCTCTCAAGGAACTCATTTTTTCCAGAATATTGTTAGCTTCCATATAGGATACCTGACAATAACTGCAGATGATTTTCTTGACTTTGAATGGCTTGATGATAATGACCCTAGTTCAGAAATTGGTCCCTTACGCCATATTGAATTGAAATCCCCTCTGAAGGTTGTTCTAGATAGCAGAGATTCAGAAGCAATAGTGTTGAGATAATGCCAATCTTCTTGGTGGGCCGATTCACAGAGTGTATTCCATGAGCGGTGATTCAACGGACTCCGTACTGAGATACTTTGCTCATAGCGAAGTCCGACCATCACAAATAGACATGGTCAAAGATGGTATGGACGCACTACTTGGCGATGGTTTTCTATTGGCTTCTGCACCCACTGGAATCGGTAAGACGGCCGCAGCCCTTGCTAGTGCTATCGCAGCACAAAGAACTTCTACTGAGCACCTAAGAATACTATTTTTGACTGGGCGACAATCCCAACATAAGATAGTAGTTGATACCATTAACAGAATCAACAAACAAATACCTAACAATGAAGGAACACTGCGCCTCGTAGACCTGATTGGTAGAGAAGGAATGTGCCGCAATGTGGACCGTATGAGTGGTAAATGTGACTGTGAAGAGAATCTTGATGGGAATTTGCGTGAGGAGCTTCGTGCTGATGTAAGAAGCCAAATGTTCCGTCAATCAATGCATGTAGATGACGTGATTAGAGTTTCAAGAAAGGTCAAACTTTGCCCCTGGGCAACTGCAAGAGAAGCAGCTAAATCTTGTGATATACTAGTCTGCGACTACAATCATGTTTTCATCGATAATGTTCGCGAAGCATCTCTACCATCTATGGGTATAGAACTAGAAAATTGCATATTGATTGTTGACGAGGCTCACAATCTTCCTGATAGAGTCAGAAATGGTTTGGAACGTAGGGCAATAGCAAAGATATTTCGCGATTCGAGATTTGAAGTTCAAGAACACCTAGAAAGAGAGCAAAAACGTGCTTCTCAATCAGCAGAAGAAATTGATCTTGATGACATGGAATGGGCTGAAAAAGCCTTGAAACGCTTAGAGAATGATATGCCAAGTTGGTTCTCCGCGCGAGAAAAAGAGTTGGCGCGCTCTAATTCGGACGATATGCGAATTGAGACTACAAGTCTGCTTGATGAAATCGATGCGATACTTAATGAATCAATAGAAGGCACTCATACAACACCATACTCTAGTTTACGTCGATTGGTTAAACAATTGTTTCTTGTTAAAGTTGAAAGTAGCGAAGATGATGGAAATGAGAAAGAAACAAGTTGTGAGAGACTTGGAGCATTAATGACCACATGTGATGAATACAAAGACTCGCCTGCCCTAGTTCTTGTCTTTGATAAGATTCTAGATGAACCTAGAGTCAGAAGTTTTCTGTTAGATCCAGGAGTGATTTCAGGTAAATTATTTGGAATATGCAGAGGGTCAATATTGATGTCTGGGACATTATTCCCTCCAAAAATGTACGCTGATTTACTAAGAATCCCTAATGATAGACCTTTGATAATCAAAGAGTATTCATCCCCATTTCTATCTGAGCGGAGGCCTATACTTATTGCACAGAATGCAACTTCTAGATATACAGAAAGAGGATTTCAAAATACTGAAAATATTCGCGACCACATTGCAGCAGTTATTCGCAATACTCCAGGTCACGTTGCATTGTTCGCACAGAGTTATGCTATGCTTAAACAAATTCTCGAAGATGACAATTGGATACCTTGGGGTGTAAGAAAGGAAGAAGAAAGAGCACGAATGTCAAAACGAGACATTGGTGAAATGATTCAACGTCTATATCAACGCAGGAGAACCAAAGACCGAGTCCTAATTTGCGGGGTTCTTTCAGGAAAGTTGGCAGAAGGTGTTGACTATCCTGAAAATATCCTTGATGCAGTTATCTGTGTAGGTCTCCCTGTCCCACCACCTAGTGCTAGACAAGATGCTCTCAGAGAATATTGCGAGGATAAATTTGGCAGAGATTTAGCAGGACGATATTCGAGTCATCAGCCAGCGGTGAACAGTTTACTACAAGCAATTGGTAGACCTATCAGAAAGGCAGAAGATAGAGCAATGGTGGTAATTCTAGAAAAAAGAGTTTGGCAGCGGCCCTACAAATTCTGTGTACCTGATTCTCTACAAGTGATGAAAACACCAGACTCTGAAAGGACTGCTCGGCTTACTAAGAGATTCTTTGAGCGGTTTCCAGACCCTGCTATCGAAGTAATATGAGGCAATGGTTCATCCGAGACGAAGTGTTGGGAGGTCTGATAATCATGTGGGAGAGAGTAGTCATCCATGGCCTTGAATCATCAGAAAAGCCAGTGGAAATGACACCAAGTAATGCTGGACTTGATGAAACTGCAGAGAGTATGCATCAGAGATTTCTAACAGATCTACCTCATCTCAATGATGCGATGTTAGAGCATCAAGGGGTTTTGACAGAGACCTCGAGTGTTGTAAGTAAATCATTGGAAAGTGCACGCCTATTCGGTTCATCTAGCGCTGTTATCGAAGAAATTGATGAGAATACCGCTCAACAAGGATTTGATCTTGATCTTCGTCAAGTAGATTATGGAGGCCTATCTGTTAGCACTATGTTAGGAGAGGGGGTTAATTTCATTCGAATCGTTGCACCCGAAAGATTTGGGGGGCTTATTCGAACTTACAAATTACCACAAGGAATGTGTGTAGATTCAGCAATATTAGATGACGGTATTCTTCAACTAAAATTTGTATAGTCAAGTAGTAGATTCTACCAATTCAATAGAGTCCCTGTCTGGGATTTCCTGTAATTCATCAATTTCTTGTAGCACGGTTTGTAGAGCCAACTGAGCATTCTGACGATGCCCTTCGCCCAATCTGTGTGAGGAATACCTAGCTTCCTCAAAGATTCGGTCAAGTGCAATTAGTGCTTGCTCACTTATTGGCAAGGCCTTACGGATAGCCATCTCAAACTCTCGGACTGTCTCAAAGTCTCTACGGAGGAATCCTTGGCGCATTAGGATTTGACATAGACTCTCATAGCAATTGAAGATAGCCTCGCGAACTTCATCGCCTGCTGCAAGTAATTCGGCAGTGTAACTGAACAACCCCTGCATTTCATCGATAGCAGCCTGCTTACGACGACGCAAAGACACTGCCAGTCCAACAAGAGTTCCGAGAATCAAAATAATTCCAATGGCTGTAGCAATCTGCCAGAATCCAATCTCTGAAGGGGGTTCAGCATAGGTCAGATTAACTCCACCATGTTCTGTTGAAAGCCAGAATCTGTCAGCAGGATCAATTAATTGTGAATCAGTTTGGAAATATAGGTCTAAATCACCCCAATAACCGGTGTCATAAAATCCAGGTACAGGTTCATAGACCATGAATTCATAATCCATGACTCCAAGAGAATCAGTCAGTTTTACTGATTGGAATCGGACAGTCGAACCATTAGCAAGTATTGATACAATTGATATCCCCTCTACAGGTAATCCCGTATCGGTAGCAACCACTGTGACATTCCCGGAAATCATTCTTGTGTTTTCTCTAATTACATGTCCATCAGGGTTGAAATCAAATCTCACAGGCACTCTAATGTTGACAACATGATCTTCGGATACACCATTCAAATATCGGGATGCATCTGTTTGAACTTGCACCACGAGAGTCAATTCGCCAGGAGGCATTGTTGAACGTGCAGGAGATTGGATGTCAAAGTGTCCTGTAGCAGACTCCCATGTTACAACTGCAGGTTCGGCTACATCATTCCATAATAGGACGATGTCTAAATCTTCAATCACGTTTCCTTCACCGCCTACTTCTATTACTCTTCCAACGAGTTTGATTTTTGCTACTTCATCACTGCGAATGATAATATCCGTCTTCCATAGTATCTCAATTTCTAAATCTGCTCTTGCATACACGGTCATATTGTACTCAACTGGCAGATAGAATGTTTGTCCTTCGAATGTAAATTGAATATCGTGTCCACCTCTAGGAATTAGATAACCCAAATCATGTTTGAAATCAAATGTGCCATCTGAATTAGTTGTCAAACGACTAATTTCAAGGCCATCAAGATTGATTATTATCTCCCTGCCTTCTAAACCAGGGGCTCCTGTGGTATCTGAGTCATATAGACGTCCACTAAAGTTCCAAGAGCCACCTCTGGTGACAGATACGGCATCTACCTGGATATCCAGAGAGGTATGGTATGCTATAGTCAGATTCGAATCGATAGAACCTGGCCGATAGTATCCCTGACCTGGTGCTGATACGGTAAGTGAGTGGAAGCCGACATCTAAGAAGTCAGAAATCACCCAAGCAAAATTCCAATCACCATTGTCATCGGAAGAAGTTATTCCAACCAAAGTACCATCAATGAAAATCTCTAGAGTGTGATTGGCAAGTCCACCATCTGGAAGATTGTCGCGTACAGTTCCAGAAAGCCTGAGTTGGTCTCCTACAGCAACCGTATCTGGTGGATTAACTGTGATTATAGTTGGGCCAAATACGGTGAATACCGTTGTGGAATTTGAAGGAAGAATGAATTCTTCACCTTCGTAATTGATTTTCACAATACGTGGACCAAGAGACATATCTGGAGGCACTGGGATATAGATACTGAAAGTACCATTAGCAGCTACTTGGACACCAGTTAGGAATTGGTCATTCATCGACACCTCAAGATATCTATCACCGAGGATTCTTCCAGCTCCATCAGTCAGCATTCCCTCAATCAATAATAGCTCATTGCGATCGACTTCACCAGGAGGGGTAGTCAAGACTACTTGGGATGTTTGAGTTACATTATAACCAACAGTAACAGTTGATGACAAATAATACTCTGGATTTAGTGAGTCACCTTGACCCATTGGGTCAACCCATGTGAATCCTCCTAGGAATCTCGCTGTGACTGTGTGTAGTCCATAATCAGTGTCGAGAGGTAAATTGTAGGTGACTGCCCAAATCCCCGTAGATGCATTAGAACGTATAGAGTAGGCTGGACCTACATCAATACCATCGATGTCGATGTGAATGATACCACCTGTGTCTATTCCTTCTTCGTTTAGAACTGATCCATGTTCATCGAGTAGGGTTCCTGTGAAGGTAACAGATTCGCCAGCAATCATTGAGCCTGAAATCTCAGTTACTGAAATTACAGTAGGAGCGAGGACAATTACTCTGGTCCAGGTCGAGTCACCGATCAAACCTGTAGTTCCGGTAATTCCGTCGAACTCAATAGAGATAGTCAGAGGTCCCTGAAGGCGGTGTTCGTCTACTGGTACCATGACATTTGCTAATCCATTAACATCAGTGGGGACAGTCATAAGAAATACATCATCAACCAATACATCGACATCTACGCCACCAACAAGTTGACCCGCATTGTCAATCAGTGAGAGGTTAACACTGATAGATTCTCCACGAGTAATTCGCCGATCTGGGTCCAAATCCGCAGGATCAATGATAGTAATCAAAGAGTAACCTCTGCTATCAAATACACCATCACCAGAACTTGAACCGTAGTAATTAACAGAAGGTGTGTATGTTGCGGTGATATTGTGCATACCTCTTGGGAAGGAAAGCCCTAGAGTGATTATAGCATTCCATGTTCCATTAGCAGAAACGCCACCATCTGATACTTGGAAACCATTTGTTTCACCATCTATATCAAAAGTCAGTGTCGTCGAAAGAGAGTTCCCATTCCGATCCATTATTCCAGAACCATTACTAGAAAATAGCGTACCACTAACATTGAATGATTCGCCGGCAATCGGATTTTCAACTACAGAATCAACAGTCAAATTAGTAGGTGAACGGACAATAATTGTATTAATTTGAAGAGAAGTGGAATGTAAGGTTGAACTGCCGTTAAACCACAATGTGATCGCCATCAATCCCAATGGGTGTGAATGAGGTATGTCGAATGAAAAATTTGCCATTCCATCGGCAGAAGTAACAACCTCGCTCAGCCAAGTATCATGGAACTTTGCTGCTACCGTCAGATTGCCCAACCTCAAATCGTTATTACTGAATTCAGTCAGTCTGGCCCCAAAGTTAGCTTCTGAGCCTCTGTCAACAATTGTATTTACAATTGGAGTTCTATCGGTAAAACGTGTCACACCCCTAACAAGAATAGATGCATTTCCAGTTCCCGTGAGATAAAATGGAGTTGTTCCATTCAATACACTAACAATCACCGTTTTGGTTCCACTTGAGACCCCATCACCTAGAGGGTCTGTCGGTGTAGATACCGTAAATGAACCATTATTTGCAGTTGCATGGCTTTCAACAAGAATCTCACTATCATCATCGAGGAAGAACACAGTCAAACCCATGGGGCCCGATACGGTTCTATTAGTATCGAATCCATCTAGAACGCGTCCACTCATGGTGAATGACTGACCTGCCGTGACCTCGAGAGGGATTGAATCAATTAGAACAAGACTATTGACTTGTACAGTTAAATTCGCAAAACTCTCATTTCCAAACCAACGTCCTGCATCCGTAATATTCAGAGTGTCAGTCAAATCATCAGGTGCATGAGCTCTCAGATTGTAGAATCCTGGTTCAGTGCTAGATAGTATTGTGGGATTAAATCTAACAATACCGTCAGCATCTGTAGTTCCTGTATCAATGACTGCCTGATTGGGGCCTCCCCAATCTAGATACAGATCCACGGATGCATCAGGAACCACGGAGCCATCTGCAACATCTGTAACTGTAGCATTGATAATTAGAGTATTACCGGCAATTACAATCAATGTGGTAGGCTCAACTTCGACCACAAACTCACTTTCAATTCCAGTATCATGTAAGATAGTATCTGAGACTGTGAAGTAAGGGCCAGGCATAGTAGCATTTTCTGTGAAGTCAAGAATAAGCCTTAGTGAATATACTCCTGATGGAATATCTGTAGGCATTGTGAATGAAAGGTTGTATGCACCGGTTGTGGTGTTTATCCATCCATCGGCCAATCTGTGTACAACTGGAGATGCAGGGCTACCATCAGGAGAAGTCGGCAAGTCAGAAGGAGTCTCCATCTGTAAGACAATTGAAGAATTATTTCCTGTGATTGTAGTGAGAAGAATCATGTCTTGAACAAATCCAGAAATCCAATTTGCAGCCCCCAAATGAGTCCAATTCTGACCCATGTTGATAGTTAAATTGGCTCTCCCTTGGATTCTAATTGTGTCTTGAACCGAATTCGATAGTAGCCAAGTTGAACCACTAAAATTCATCTCCCAAGAATAGTCTCCAGCTTCCATCTGCCATTGTGGCATCCAAGTAACAGTATATCGACCAGAAGACGGATTTGTAGTATTCCAAACTTGAGTGCCATCGAAATCAACAGTATATATGCCGGGGAATTCGGCTACTGAGGTGCCAGTATGATCGAACAGTTGAACATCAACTGCGGCTTGATTGCCCCTTAAGGCAGGTGCTAAAGAATATACAAATTCGACATAAGAGCGAATCCCATAAGTTGACGGGAAAGATTCTTCATCGGCTGCATATAGTCCATCAGCATTGTAAGTAAATTTGACTTCTACTTCACCGGAAGGAATCGTCACTATTGATTCATTAAAATCAAAGACAAGAGAGAATTGCCCCGGGGTGCTAGTCCAATTTGATGAATTAAGGCCCCAAGTAGACAAGGTTGTGTAAGGTCCGTTTGTTCCTGCCCTCCTCATTTGGAAGGTCAAGGTTCCATTCATTGGTTCAGGAATTAGCCCTCTACTTTCAGCTGTACCATTGATGAAGACTAATTGATTAATATCTAAGATACTTGCATTAGAATCAATTCCTTCTAGAGTGACGGTCAAATTTGGTGACGGTGTGACATTGAAATTGAAATCATATGTATTGGGTCTTAGATGGTATTCGGGTATGGATGCATTGTTAAGATCGTCTTGATGCCAACCAAGGAAAGCAAGTGAAGCATTAATTAAACCGAGAGGTTCAACTTCAGAAATAGGGACATTGAACTCGTAATAACCACTAGAACCCACATCGGCAATTAGATTCACAGAACCATCTTGAACTGTTGTATAATTCAATAAAACCTGTAATGTATCAATTTGAGAAGGGTCAAGGAAGGGAGAGTTCTCCAAGGAAAGAGTCCCGGTAACTGTAGTATTGACACCCGCACCTAACATAGGCTCATTAGAAGGCAGAGGGCTGCTTATCGAGAAAACAGAATCATCAGTGATATTGATTGTCCAAGGGAAGGTAATGCCCTGAACTCCAACATAGCCAGATTTATGCGTCTGAATAACAAGAGAACCGAATCCTGGTTGGATAATCTGTGGAGATATTCCATTAAAAGAAAAGAAACCTGAAGAGTTGGTAGTGGAAGTACCAATTAAATTATTCTCAATTGCAGAACGGCCTGGCACATTGGAAGTTTCATTGGATGGAACGAGATAGAGATCAACTACTATTCCCTCTATGGATGAGGAGTTTTCTGTAAACTGTAAGGTTCCATTAAGAGTGATATTTCCTGAAGAAAAGTCTCTATCAATAGAGTTAGGAGAATAAGTTTCATTGACAACTTCAATTGCCGACATGGCAGGGCAAGCCTCGAATGGAATCCAACCTAAATCCAATTCGCCTTGATTCGCATTTGTCTGAAGATGAACCTCAACCCACGAAGTAAAATCATTACCATACACTTCAAAGCCGTTGTCAATCCAAGTTCCTCCTGAGAATCCTGTCACCTTTCTTGTAGGGATTTCTAATGCTCTAAGTAATGCAGCGAAGACAGTAGCATATTCATCACAACTTCCTTCATGGGCTTCTTCCAATATCCATAGAGTTGTATCCCATAGGAGTGAACCAGATCCTGTAAATGAAGAACTATTCGCCCCTGAACCATCGTAATTACGAAGGAATGTTGTAGTATTATTGCCATTAATCAGAAATTGTTGAATGGCTTCGACTTGATCCCAAGCAGAAGAATAACCTGATTCATTAATAATCTGCCACGCTATTCGAGTTATATTATCTGAAGATTCAATTTTGCCCAAATCCTTGGCATACGAGCTATTTAGGAACACGGTGGTGTTTTCTCTAATTGCTGAATTCATAGTTACTTGTGGTGCTGTGACATATAGGCCATCAATAGTGGATGAATCAATTAGAATATCTCTCGTATAATTAGAGAAATTTAATCCAGCATCGACATCTATCCAATTCGTGTAATTAACAGCATTGTATGGTGCAATTAAATCGTCACCAGGATACAATATTCCATTATTTCTGAAGAAAATTTCCCAACCAAACAAGGTAGAACCATCCCAGAAATCAGGATGTGCCACACCCTGTGTGGTCGACCAAGACGGCGAAATCGGGGTATAGCCAACAAGGCTTGAGTTAACACCCCATGAAACGCCCGTGTATGAGTCGTAAGTGTGCCACCGCCAATATTGAGTTAGATTATAATCAACTCCATCGGTAGTATTTGAGGCAATGAAATACAACATATTAGAAGATATATCGTCAGAAGGGTCCCAAGGATTCATCGTAGCATCTGCACAATCATTGTCCCAAAATGCAGGTGGGCATTCATCTCCATCTGGTATCCCCCCACCATCTGTATCGGGATTTAACCAATCTAAACCTAGTTCCTGCTCAATTGTATCAGGTATTCCATCCCCATCTGTATCTAGAGGATTCATGTCGTCATTAGGATTATTCTGAGGGTTAGTGCCATCGATATATTCTTGATAATCAGTCACTCCACCATTATCTGTATCAGAGTTATTCCAAAGTGTAGTATAGTTATCAATAGACATATTTCCACCTTCAATACCAAACATTAACGGACATCCAGTAGTGTTTTCAAACCAATTATTAAGACCATCTTCATCAAAATCAGCAAGATTATTACAAGGCTCACTTGGATCTGTACCGTTGAGTATTTCGTCCAAATCGTTAACGCTGTCTCCATCAGTATCAATCATGTTAGGGTCAGATATGAAACCAAATGAACCAAGAGACTCCTCCCAATCTGCTAGACCATCGCCATCGGAATCCTTGTAATCATCATCACAATGCACCTCATTTAAGGTTCCTAGACTTGGATCCCAGCACCATGAACCATTGAGTACAACAATGAATAAAGCTCCTGCTGGCATCAAAGTATCAACAGAACGTAGAGTATTACTATTGATTGATTCATACATAAATGGAGTTCGATTACCATTAGAGTCCTCATAATAGGCCATAGGTTCTCCATTTTGTCTGAAATCTATAGGAGTCGGGTCAAGTTTTGATGTGTTATTGACAGTTAACGAACTTTCAGTGGGATTCCAAGCAACAATATCAAGGTAAAGCTCGTAAGTTGATTTGCAAGGATCGGTGCCATGAGCTGGCGTTAATTCCGTTCCATCACTCACCCCACCTCCATCGGTATCTGAATTATTCCATTGGGTACAAGTCATATTTTCTTCCCAATTTTGGATACCATCATCATCAATATCTCCCGCATCTTCAATTCGCGTCGGGTCGGTCTCTCCTTCGTCTACAATTCCATTGAAGTTGGTATCCTCTTCTCCATCGTCAAATTGGTCCCCATCAGTATTATTATTCCTTGGATCTGAGGCTTGAGGTGGATCTCCATATGATCCATTGACCTCTACACCATCAGAAATACCATCTCCATCTGTATCTATATGTGTAGGATCAGTCAATAGAACTAGAGCTTCATAAGAATCATTCAAACCATCTCCATCGGTGTCATTATCATTAGGATCGGTATATGTCACTCCATCAACTTCGGCTGTGAAAATAAGACAACCGCCGGGACCTATTTGCTGAACAGGATTACAAGGAGACTCGGTACTAGTTCTGTTATCTGGACCTGGCCTCCAGTATTGCCTAGGTGGATATACAGAGCCATTTCTCGTACTCCATGCTGGATTTACATATTCGTATAAATTTACTAAACCGTCCCCATCTGGATCTCCAGAAGTACCATCATCACCGCTATTAGAAGTTGGATCTAGACCATTGGCAACTTCCCAACCGTCTGGCATCCCATCTCCATCTGTATCCCAACCATCTGGATCCTCGTCAATTTCATTGTCCCCATCATCATCATTAGTTGCACAATCATCATCGCCGTCTTTGTCACTATCCCAATTATCAACTAATCCATCATGATCATCATCGAAGTTGTTGGTACAAAGATTCCCCATTGGATCTTCATCGGCCCCATCTGAATTTAGGCCCTGAATCAATTGCATAGCACTCTCCTCATCCCAGTTGCTAACTGGAACTGTTCCATTCCACCAAACACCATTGTCTAGTTCGTTAGGTGTAGATGAGGAGTCCCAATTAGATGGTATAGAATATTGATATTCATTCAAATTAGTCAGAGAATCTCCATCTGGGTCTCCAACCGAACCATTGTCCCCTGTAGCCGACAGAGGATTGAGTCCATATTGCCATTCCCACCCATCAGGTAGGCCATCATTGTCAGAGTCCCAGTCTTGAGGCTGAGTGCCAATGTAAAATTCGAGACCATAAGTTAGTCCATCGCCATCGGCATCAGTAGAACCAATTACTTCCCAAGAACCGAATTCAATTGCAGAGTATGTTGTTAACAACATCATAGCACTAAAAAGAATAGCAGAACGCTTCTTCCTAGCAGATTTAGGATTTACAAAAACAGCGTCGCCGAATGTCAAACAAGAAGCCCCCTACCGCCTACGGCGGTTCATACGGGTCTTAAGAGGAATGGAGCATCGTTCGGACGATAAGTGAGTATTATGTCAGATTAGTTCAATGTCGTCATCATCATAAACCATCTCATCAACTACCTCATCCTCGGTCACAGGTTCGGGTAAATCATCCATCTCATCAAATTCTTCATCACCCTCAGCGTCTCCATTTAAAGCCTCAAGATAGGACAAATGTGCAGCCCATTTTCTACGATTTAATCTACTCTGAATTCCACCGAAAATCAGCAATATACCAACTACAGTAATAATCAGAGTTGAGAGTCTTGGATGAGTTATCTCATTTATCAGAAGTTCAACAATAGAATTAATTCCAACAACCATAACAACTGTTGTTTCAGCAGTATAAATTTCAGGCCAGCTTTGTTCCGTATCATGTGGTTCGGCAACTACAGTAACAATAGCTTCTTCACCATTATTTGCTGAAGCGGGAACTGTCACTTCAAGAATGAATGTCACCTCCTCAAAAGGATCTAACTCAATAAGTTTCGAACCTGTTGGACCGCCGATATCAACGGACCAACCTATGTTGTCAATTTCAGCATCTAGAAGAACTATCAGTGGACTATTACCCTTATTCTTCACTTTTAGCTGAAAATCATAGATTTCCCCGGGTGATAATTTTCTATTTGAGGTTACCTGCACTATCTCTAAATTAGGTTCATCGGCATCGACCTCAAACACCATAGGAAGATCGAAATACCTTGGATCTGAATCCGTTGTATCCTCCATTATTCTAAGATACACAGTATGATTCCCAACAACTACCTGATTGGTTAGAGTTACCTTTACGAATACTTCTGTGAAATCACCGGGCCCCAGAGATACTATTGGTACAGCAGAAGAATTCTCATCTAAAATTCTGTATTGCCACTGGCCATAAGCAGAATTTCGGTCAGTATTCTCTGGTAAGTTTACAGGATTGATAATTTGCCACTGAGTTGCGGATTCACCGGTAGTCATACTGTTTATAATGCGCACACGTAAACTGACCTCTGGGTCTTCAGCGGAAGAACACAATGAGACTTGGATGTGACCTAAAGGAGTCCCGTCACAATCCTGCGAGACCTCCGCTCTAATCCCAAATGTGCGTTGAATTGTGAATGACACAGTAGTGCGCAATGAAGCATTTCCAGTACTTATTACTTCCAACTCAATCATTCCAATATCTGAGTCTTCGCGATCTGATGATGGTTTAACATTGAAGCGAAGAACTTGAGTTGAATGACGCTCAAGAGGTGGGATGTGGAATGTTCCATCTCCCGCATCTTCTAGAATTCTTTCTCCCGAATCATTATCATAAATCTGTATTATTGATTTAGCACGTTGTAATACATCAACACGAAAAGTATCTGTATCAAATCCCGTATTGAAGATTTCTAGTAAAAATGTATTGAATTGGTTATCCTCAACATATCTTGGAATGTTAGGGTCAATGTCATCTGGACGGGATGAATTAGCGAAAGGCACCTCGTGATCTTCATCCCAAACGGACACATCAGGGGGTTGGTAAACCTCTAATTTTTCTAAATCTAGAGTTAAGACATCTTGGTCAACTACTGTTTCAACTCCTTCAATGTCCGATTCAGCAACTGCTCGAATCTCTATTCTATCCGGAGTTCCTGTCAAATCATCAGGGGCTGTTATGGTCAGAATAGGATTCAAAATATCCCCCCCTGAGTTCAACTCATATCCACCAGGAGAATCAAATTCAACTAACCATGAACTACCTAGGTCAGTAAGTAGTTCAAGTTCGACAGACATCGATTTTGTTGAGTCACCACGATGAACTAATTGAAGAGGAACTGGTGTAGTTTCACCTGGTGCGACATACTCTATATTTCTATCTTGACGGTGATTTATTGCCACTCCCCATTGCTTCATTTCTACAAGTTCATGGTCAACAATGAAAGCATTACCTTGTATATCAGTTATCTCTAATTCAACTGTGTATTCGCCAGATGGAAGTCCACTAGGATAGGCCCACTTATACTCGCCAAAAATACCCTGACTAGTATCTCTAATTCCATCATCATCAGAAGAAATCTCATGGTCGATTCGATATATCCCATCTGGGTCTCTCATTAGAAGACGTACAGAATCCATATCATATCTACCGAAAGCACTCTTGACATCGAAGGTGAATTGCATTGTTCTGTCTGACAGAACATCGTTAGGATACCACTCTAATTCAACACCATCAGCTAACTCAGAGCCGTCGCGCTGCAACAGAACTTCGCTATCCTCTATAGCATTGGATTCAACTTCTAAATGAGAAAAGCGATTTTCTTCACCATCTATCTCGTTCCAAGCGACTTCTGCCTCGCAACTACTCCCAAATGGGCTACCACTCGATTCACAACCGGTCATTTCTGCAGTGATTTCAACAATTAACTCCTGATCTTTGGAGACTGTAAAACTCTCGTGTTGGTCTTCAAGAATTATCTCAAATGATTCGTGATCAAAATTACAGGAATTCGTAATTCCAGCATTGCAAGCTGCAGTCTCCCAAGAAACTGAACCGACAACTCCACTATCGACACTGATTGTAATGTCCCAAGTCACTTCGGAATTACTAGGGCCTTGAGATCTAAGGAACAATTCAAGTGGAATGTAAGTGTCAGAAGAACTGCCATGCTTTGGTCGGCCAAATATCTGAAGATTACTCATTAATTCCCCTGAACTGAATTCTAATGTAGAGTCTAAAGCACTATCACTCAGTTGGCCGCCAGATTCAGGAACTTGAGTTGTGATGTACCCATCACCTCCTGATGAAGCATTGGCTTCAGAAAAATATAGTGTGTATAATTTCAAATCGATATCATCTGAAGTTTCAAATTTTGTAACTTCTTGCAAATCAGAAGAATTCTGGGCGAAAAACAACATAGATGGCGTCAACATTAGGGCCGTAATGAGAATTGTGAGGCCGACTCGGGTGCGATGGGTAATCGCCTTACTGCTCACAATCATCAGCCTTCGGCTCTCGGAGGGGTGTTAAAGCGTTGCTTGGGTACGAGCCGTTAACGCATCAATTTCATACGCCCCCAAAAGGGGGCGTTGGAGCCGCTCGGTTCAAGATAGATTAGTTCTTCAGAGGGGGTGCAGGGGTACCCGAGCTGGTCAAAGGGGCCGGACTTAAGCTCCGGTGCTT
>Ga0208894_1001228_pt1 | contig 15648 bp, 8 predicted proteins | sample ETNtaG_12_FD_185752 | JGI IMG/M metagenome (GOLD analysis project Ga0208894, IMG submission 185752) | Marine microbial and viral communities from oxygen minimum zone, Eastern Pacific Ocean - ETNP201306SV49 (SPAdes) (version 2) | ecosystem: Environmental > Aquatic > Marine > Oceanic ... | reverse complement strand
GATTCAAAAGAATTTAAATATATTTGTTATGAGTATCAGTTATTACAAAATAAAAATCTTGTCCCTAAATCTGAAGAAGAATTTGGTGGCTTAACAACAAGAGAGCCAGTTGGATGGGTTGAAATTTGGGATGATGCTGAAACACCATTTTGGTGGTATGGACATGACTATAATTCTCCTTTTACATTTTCAGTAAGTACTGTAACAAATGCTGGCCAAGGTGATTGGGCGACTGGAGTTACAGGAACTACTCCTGTATTACCTGACCCAACAAATTTAACTCTTACTCCGGGTTCACAAAATGTAAATACATATGACTATGTAAATTTAGCTTGGTCTTACCCAACATTTGAAGCTGCTGAACATCCAGATTGTACTGGTACTTTAAGTTGGTTAGGAGATGGTTATTGTGACACTGTAAACAATGTTGATGCATGCGGATGGGATGGTGGAGATTGCTGTAATGATACTTGTTTAACAGATGCAGCTCCTAGTGGTTCTGATCAGTATGATTGTGATGGCGATGGTTCGCAAAATGATGCTGATGGTGATGGTTGTTGGGACACTTGTTATGATGTTCTATCTGCTTGTTATGAGCCTATCCCAACATGTGATGATGATTATCAATTTGGTGTAGTTGTTGGAGAATGTACTAATTATTCTAATACATTAGATATTTATTGGAATGATGGTTGTTCTGGTTCGATTACTATTGATGGTGCAACACTAGTTTCTGATACTAGTTGGTATTCTTCACCTGCTACAGTGATTAATTTAGACCCATCAACTGAATACGTATTTGATTTTATAGTTGACGGAGAAATTGTAGCTACCGAAACAGAAACAACATCTGATGAAGATTGTGATGAGTTAGTTGCAAATTGTACTGGTACATTATCATGGATTGGTGATGGTTGGTGTGATGATGATAACAATAATGCAGATTGTTTATTTGATGATGGTGATTGTTGCCCAGGTGATTGTACTGATGGAAATTATAGTTGTGCATCATATGGTGGAGATTGTCAAGATTGTCAAAACCCAGATTCAGCAGATAATGCTGAAGGTGGAGACTGTTATGTTGCTCCATGCTATGGAACACAAGTAACATGTATTTCAGGTAGTTGGAATAGTGAAGTATCTTGGACTATTTGGGATGCTAGTGGTAATTTAATATTATCAGGTGTAGCTCCGTATGGTGGATGTTTAGATTCACTAGCTGATGGCTGGTGGGTTACTCTTGAGGATTCATATGGTGATGGTTGGTCTGGACAGGAACTAACTGTTGGAAATATTACATTTTTGTTAACTGGTGGAAGTGAAGCTTGTTTTGATTCAGCGGGTGGTGCAATAGATTGTCCTTCTTCTGGTGCAGATACATGTGATTATAATTGTTGTGCTCACAGCGATTGTGGTGGAGATGAGTATTGTTATGCTGGATGGTATAATAATTATTGTTGGGGTCCTGCTTCTGATTGTTGTAGTTACAATGATTCTATAGATGAAAATGGTGATGGTGTTGCAAACCTAGATGATTGCCCTACTGATTGTAGTGGTGCAATGGCTGCTGGTGATGATAAAGTAATTGCTATTCAAGATGCTATGTCTAATTTAGATGAAGGATCTAAAGAATGGTGGGCTTTAAATAATCAGATTCCAAACTATATAAACAACATGATTCATCATACTGATGGTCTTGTAAAAGAAGATGTTGCTGTTTCTGAAGGTTATGATATTCTTACTAATTATCAGGTTAAAATAGCTTCTGGTGCTGATCCAAATGGGCAAGGTTATAGAGCTGCTCTTGGATTTAATATATGGAAAGAAATTAGTACCGATAATTGGTCTTTTGTTGGTTATACAACAGATGGAACTACATATCAGGTATCAACAGATCCAGTAGGTTGCTATGCTGTAAGTGCATATGATAATGACCCTGTATTTGAATCAGGTTTATCTGTGCCAGCTTGTTTAGCTGCGCCTGATTGTCCTATAGAGGGTGATGTGACTCAAGATGGTACTGTTAATGTTTCAGATATTGTATATCTTGTAAACGCTATTTTAGGATCAGGTCTTGATGCTGGTTGTGCTGATATGAATGGTGATGGAGCTGTGAATGTGAGTGATGTTGTTGCTCTGGTTAATGTAATCTTAAGTGGAAGAATCTCTTCTACTAATGATGCATCAGAAACAATATTGTTTGTTTCAGAAAATTCTTTAAAGTTAGAATCTAATGGTTTTGTTCAAGGTGTTCAATTGACACTATCTCATGATTCTGGTTTTGAAATAGAGCTTTCTGATGCTTATGTTTCTGAATATAAAACAGTTGATAATCAAACAACATTAATATTGGTAACAGATGGATCTCATTCAATAAATGATATTGCTACATTTGATGGTGATATGGTTGTTGAGTCTATTCATGTTGTGAATCAATCAGGTGATGTTTCTGTTGAAGAAACTGTTGAGCTTGTTAGCTTTGATGTTAAGGTTACTGGACCAAATCCATTTAATCCTTCAACTCAATTAAACATTGTTGTTCCTGAGGCTGGTTTTGTATCAGTTAATGTATACAATATCTTAGGTCAAAAAGTAGCAACATTAGTTGATAGGTATATGGAAGCAAGTAATGCTGGTCATATGGTTAACTTTAATGCTAGTCATTTAGCAAGTGGTGTTTATCTTGTTAGAGCTATTACAGCTGACAATGTAGCAACTCAGAAGTTAATGCTTCTTAAATAATATATAAGTTATATTTATAATGAAAAAGGCCTCCAGTGGAGGCCTTTTTTGTTACACTTTGAAATAATTTAAAATTGGGTATGTAACTACATTTTTAATACATTCATTATAGTATTCAAGGCTAATATTAAAAAAGATTTTAGGAGTATGTATGAAAAGTATGAACTTTAGATTAATATTTATTTTATGTTGCTCATTTTTGTTTTCAAATGTAACTGTTAATGTTATTGAAAATAATGAAGAGTATGTTGTAGTTGAATATTCTATTAATGATTTTTCATCTAATTTAGTTTCATTTGAAAATGAAATTTTTAATGAAATATTATTAAAGGATGAGCCAAGCTTTATTGAAAAAGATAAGCCTCAATTACCACATGTTAATCGATCGTTTATTATCCCTGATTTTTCATCAATTTCTGTCACTGTTTTATCTTCTGAATATACTGATTATAAAAATATGAATATTCTGCCTTCAAAAGGAAATCTAACAAGAAATATTGATATTAAAACAATTCCATATATAAAAGGCGATGTTTATAATAAAGATGCAAATTTCCCAGGGAACTTGTATACTATAAATGATCCTTATATTTTGAGAGATTTTAGAGGCCAGGTTGTTCAGCTTAATCCATTCCAATATAATCCTGTTAATAAAGTAATGAGAGTATATAATAAGGTTGTTTTAAAATTAACTTTTGATGGTAACAATACTCAAAATCAATTTTATAGAACAGTATCAAATGATAAAAAATTAACTAAAGATTATTCTTATATGTATATGGAAAGATTTTTGAATTTCCCTTATGATTATAGATATACTCCTATATCTGAAGAAGGTGAAATGCTTGTTATTTGTTATGATGATTTCTGTGATGAAATGTCAGATTTTGTTGATTGGAAAAATCAAAAAGGAATTAAAACTACATTAGTTCCAAAATCTCAAGCAGGGAATAGCGCAAATGCTATAAAAGATTATGTTGATAATTATTATGATAATAATAATTTGGTTTATCTTCTGTTTGTTGGAGATAAAGATCAAATCCCTACATTTACTGTTGGTTCTGGCTGGAGTGATGGAGAGTGTGATATTTGTTATGGGTATTTATCTGGTAATGATTCCTATCCTGAAATATTTGTTGGACGATTTTCAGCTCAGAATTCATCTCATGTAAATACAGCAGTTGAAAGAACAATTAATTATGAAAAATATCCTCAGTCTAATGCAAATTGGTATAAGAGAGGTCTTATGATTGCATCAAATGAAGGTCAAGGCAGTGGTCATGATGGAGGTGAGGGAGATTGGCAACATGCTCAAAATATGAGGGATGATTTAATTGATTATTATTATACATCAGTTGAAGAAATGTATGAAGGATCTCAAGGTGGACAAGATGCTAGTGGAAACCCTTCTGATTCTATGGTTAGAAATTCTATTAATAATGGAATGGGTATTATCCATTATACTGGTCATGGTGATACAGATGTTTGGGTAACCTCTAATTTCAATACAAGTGATGTGAATCAGTTAACTAATGAAAATGAATTGCCTTTTATTTGTACTGTAGGATGTAAAAGTGGTGATTTTGGCGATGGAACATGCTTAGGGGAAGAATTTTTAAGAGCGACAAATAATGGAAGTCCAACTGGAGCTATTGCTACATTCATGTCAACTGTTTATCAAGCCTGGGCTCCACCAATGGAAGCTCAAGATGAAATGGTTGATATCTTAGTAGAAAATTATTCAAATAATAGAAAATATTCATTTGGTGGTATTTCATGGAATGGATGTTTGAAAATGAATGATGAATATGGTTCTAGCGGTGATGATGAAACAGATCATTGGACATTGTTTGGAGATCCTAGTGTAGAGCTTAGAACAAATACTCCATCATCATTAAATGTTAATCATAGTGATTCTATAGATTTATCTGAGCCTAATCTTGAAATCACAGTAAGCGGTAATAATGATCATGTTGTTGGCGCGTTATCACATAATGGAAATTATTTAGGTTCATGCTATTTAAATTCTTCTAATTCATGTGTTATTGTTTCTGAAAGTAGTTTAGAATCTTACTCTGAAGTTACTTTGACAGTTACTGGATATAATAAAACTCCATATATAACTCAAATCTCTATTGGTTCTGCCTGCGCAGGCTATTCAGCTGGGGATGTAAATGCTGATTCCTTTGTTAATGTTACCGATGTTGTTATTTCTGTAGGGATTGTTTTAGGAACTTCTCCTGCAAATGAATGTCAAATGGATTATGGGGATTTAAATCAAGATGGAACTATTAATATAAGTGATATTGTACTGCTTGTTGGAATAATTTTAGGTTAATTTTTTATAAATTTATCTTTTATTTTCATCATATAGCTGTATGCGTCATTATAAGTGTTTGGAATTTCTTCATCTAGAATAGCATTTTCAATAGCATTTTTAATTTGACCAACTATTTTACCCTCAGTTAAAGAAAAAGTTTTCATAATCTCATTTCCATCTACAGGAGATTTAAATGCTTTCATTTCATCTTTCATTTTAACATTTTTCATAAGCATATCAACCCGTTCAAAATTATTCATATATTTTTTTATTTTGTTGGGGTTTTTAGTTGTTATATCTGCTCTGCAAAGTATCATCAGATCATCAATAAAATCACCAGCTTCAAACATAACTCTCCTTACAGCGCTATCAGAAATTTCTTTTTTAGCAAGAGCGATAGGTCTTAAATGTAATTTTGTTAATATCATGAGATAATCCCTTAGCTCATTTGATATTTTCATTCTTTTTGCAATTTTAATAAGCATTCTTCTACCTATTTCTTCATGCCCATGAAAAGTCCATCCCTTTTTATTATCAAATCTTTTTGTAGGAGGCTTAGCTATGTCATGGACAAGTGCTGCAAATCGTATTTCCATTTTATTTGATAGCTTCGCCGTATTATCTACAACCTCAAGAGTATGTATAAATACATCTTTATGTCCCATGTTATTTATAACCTCAACACCTGACATGATATCAAGCTCTGGGAAAATTAACTTTAAAAAATCGAGTTCTTTTAAAAAATAAAAAGCAATACTTGGTTTGTTTGTTCTTAAAATTTTTATTATTTCATCGGTTACTCTTTCTTGTGAAATAATTTTAATTCGTTCTTTATTATCTTTAATGCTTTGCATTATTCTAGGGTGCATTTTAAATTCTAATTGGGCAGAAAAACGTATGGCTCTAAGCATCCTTAACGGATCGTCTATAAATGTTGTATCAGGATCTGTAGGGGTATCAATCAGACCTTTATTTATATCTACAAGACCATTAAATGGATCAACAAGCAATCCAAAATTTTTATTATTTAAAGACGATGCAATAGAGTTTATTTTAAAATCTCTTCTTATCAAATCGTTTTCAACTGTGGTTAGTTCAACTGTTTTTGGTTTTCTTGAACCTTTATCATAGGTTTCTTGTCTGGCATTTGCAACTTCAATTTCACATACTGAGTATGGAATCTTGACCGTTAAAAACTTTTCAAATTCTACTGTTTTATTTACATTTAGTTTTTTTGAAAGTTTCTTTGAATATTCAAATACTTTATCTTCAACCATTATATCGATATCTTTTAATTTATTCCCAAGAATAATATCTCTTACATAACCTCCAACAAGATATGTATTAATATTTAGGGTATCACCAACTTCCCCTGCAATTTTTAATATTTTACAATGTTCGCTTTTTAATAATATTTCTGATATATTTGACATTATTTTAATATAAAAATATTTTTAATGTATTCATACTATTTCAAAATTAACTAAATTATATGTTATCTAACTATTAATTAAAATGATAAATAATAAAAGAGAAATTAAATATGTTTATGTTTTTGGAGGTGTTCTTTCTGGTTTAGGAAAGGGTATTGTTGCCTCATCGCTAGGCTATTTATTAAAATCTAAAGGGTATAAAGTAACTATCCAAAAATTAGATCCTTATTTAAATGTTGATCCTGGTACTATGAATCCATATCAACATGGAGAGGTTTTTGTTTTAGATGATGGGTCTGAAACTGATTTAGATTTAGGCCATTATGAAAGATTTATCGATGTTGATTTAAGTTCAAAAAATACGACTTCATCTGGAAGAGTTTATTGGGATGTTTTAGAAAGAGAGAGACGTGGCGATTATCTTGGAGAAACTATTCAGGTTATTCCACATATAACCGATGAAATAAAAAAGAAAATATTAGCAGTAAATCCACGAAAAAAATATGATGTTGTAATTACAGAAGTGGGTGGTACCGTTGGTGATATTGAAGGGCAGCCTTTTTATGAAGCTATAAGACAGCTTATTTTAGAGCAAGGGAAAAGCAATAGTTTAGTTATACATACAACGCTATTACCATATATAAATGCAGCAGCTGAAATTAAAACAAAACCAACTCAGCATAGTGTGATGCGTTTGAGAGAAATTGGTATTGAGCCTGATATTTTGGTATGTAGAACCGAGAATGATGCTCATCTTAATGATAAGTTAAAGCATAAGCTTGGATTGTTTTGTAATGTTGAACAATCTCATGTTTTTGAATCACCAGATGTAGAAACTATTTATGAAATACCTTTAGTTTTATATAAGCAAAATTTTGATAAAGTAGTTATAAAAGAATTAAAGTTAAAAGGTGGTATGCGTCATAAAAACATAACACCTCTTACTAGATTTATTAAAAATTATAAAAATCCAAGGTATTCTATAAATATAGCTATCTGTGGAAAATATAATGGCCTTCATGATGCTTATAAGAGTATTCTAGAAGCATTGGTTCATGCAGGAGTAGATAATAATGCAAAAATTAATATTAAATGGATTGATACAGAGAAATTAGAATCGAATAAAAATATTAATAAGAGCTTTTACAATATTGATGGAATAATTATTCCAGGTGGATTTGGATATAGAGGAATTGAAGGAAAAATTTTATCATCGCAATATGCTAGAGAAAACAAAATCCCATTTTTAGGTATATGCCTTGGTTTACAGTGTGCCGTTATTGATTTTGCACGTAATGTTTGTAATATAAAAAATGCAAATAGTACTGAATTTAATAACAGATCAGAAAACCCAGTTATTGATATTATGCATACTCAAAAGTCTGTAAAAATCAAAGGTGCTAGCATGAGACTTGGTAGTTATCCTTGTGAATTAATATCAAAAACTAAAGTAAGAACCTCTTATAATAAGTATAAAATTAATGAAAGACATAGGCATAGGTATGAGGTTAATAATAAATTTAGAAAACAATTAGAAAAAAATGGATTAATTGTAAGTGGTGTAAATAAAGGCCTCGATTTAGTTGAAATTATTGAGCTTAAAGATCATCCTTGGTTTGTTGGAGTGCAATTCCATCCTGAATTAAAAAGCAGAGTATTAAGTCCGCATCCTTTATTCAGGAGCTTTATTTCTTCTAGTATAGAAAATCATAAAAAATAATAATTTGTCTAATTTATTAAAAAATATAAAACTCTTATTACTTGATGTTGATGGTGTTTTAACTGATAATCAAATTTATATTTCATCAGATGAAACTGAATTAAAATCATTTTGCATAGATGATGGAACAGGGGCTGCTATCGCCCGTTTTTCAAAATTAAATTTAGGTCTTTTATCCGGCAGACATTCTAAGTGTACAAAATTGTGGGCTGATGAGCTTGGTATTAAATGTTGCATTCAAGGAGTGATTGATAAAAAAAATAAACTGCCTGAGATATGTAAAACTTTTAATGTAGAGCTAGATGAAATTGCATATGTTGGTGATGCGCTAATTGATATCCCTGTATTTGAAAAAGTGGGGGTTTCAATTGCAGTACCAAATGCGCATTCATTAGTTAAAGAAAAAGCAGATATGATTACCAATTCTTATGGAGGAAGAGGTGTGCTAACTGAATTAGTTGAAAAAATATTAATTGCTCAAAATAGATATGAAGAAACTCTTTTGAAAATGAAAAATGAAAAATTTTAATATAAATTTATTTGTTTTAATTCTACTATGTTTGTTTTTTTCATGTAAGAAAGATGCAAAGCCAGGGACATCAATAAAAACTCAAACTGATAATGTTATATATGGAAATCCTATAACAATTGAAATTACAAAAGATGAGAATTCTGTAATGACGATTCATGCAGATACATTAATTAGATCAAATGGTGGTAATACGACTTTGTATGGTCGAATCTATGCAGATCTATTTGATAAAAAAGGAATCAAGTCAAGCATGATGTACTCAGACAGTGCAATTGTTTATACAAACTCAGATAGTATTAAGGCCTTTGGGAATGTTCTAATTGAATCTTTGAAAGGTTATAAGCTATTCACTAATGAAATTATTTTATTCAATAATTCTAATCTTGTAAAGTCAAATAATGATGTAATTTTTACTTCAAATAGTAATGATACATTGTATGGCACAGGATTTTGGTCTAATTTTGATATGTCAAATTCGCAAATTCAAAGTCCAAAAGGGAGCATGAGTAAATAGGATGTCTTATAGTTTATTAAAAGCAAAAAAATTAGTTAAGCAATATGGTGAGAGAACCGTAGTTAATAATGTCGATATTGAATTAAATAGAGGTGAAGTCGTTGGGCTTTTAGGACCAAATGGTGCAGGTAAAACAACAACTTTTTATATGTTAACAGGTATGATAAAACCTTTTTCAGGGGAGATTTTTTTAGATGATGAAATTGTTACTAACCTGCCTATGTATAAGCGTTCACAAAAAGGGGTTGGCTATTTAGCTCAAGATGCATCTGTTTTTACAAAATTATCTGTTGAGGATAATATAAAGCTTGTACTTGAAATGACAGAATTATCAGTTGAGGAGCAGGCTGAAAAGTTAGAAAAATTAATAGATGAGTTTTCTATTGGTCATATAAGAAATAATAAAGGATATGCTTTGTCTGGTGGAGAGAGAAGACGATTAGAAATTGCTCGCTCACTTGTAACTGGCCCCTCATTTATTTTGCTTGATGAGCCATTTGCTGGCATTGATCCTATCGCTGTTGAAGACATACAGGGCATTATTAATACATTGAAAAGTAAAAATATTGGTGTTTTGATTACAGATCATAATGTAAGAGAAACATTATCCATTACTGATAGATCCTATCTTTTGTATAATGGTGAAATATTAAAATCTGGAACTACAGATGAATTAACAAAAGATGAAGATGTAAAAAAATTATATCTAGGGACTAAGTTTAAGCTAGATTAGTATCTATGTCAAAAATTGTACAAAGATTAGAGCAATCTCAGAAGTTAAATCCCAAACAAATCCTTGAACAAAACATTATCCAACTTAGTATTTTTAATTTAGAAAAAAGAATTTTAGAAGAGTTAGAGCAAAACCCTGCTTTAGAAATCGTTGAAAATGAAGAAGATGTTAATGATAAAGAAAACGATGAAAACGAAGAATTTGATTTTGAAGAATTAGTTTCTAACCCAGAAGAATATGAGTACTCTAAAAAAACAAGTACTTCTGATACCATTGAGAAAATGGTTGAGACTGAATCATCAAATTTATTTGATGATATTATGACTCAGCTTAATGAGATTGATGTTAGTGACCAGGAGCTTGTGGTTGCAGAACAAATTTTAGGGAATTTAGATGATAGAGGGTTTTTGCCTATAGAGCCTATTTTAATTGCAGATAGATTAGGGTTTAAAGAAAGCTTTGTTTATAAAGTAAAACAGAAAATTCAAAGTTTAGATCCTGCAGGTATAGGCTCAGAATCTATCCAAGATTGTATTTTAGCTCAACTTAAAAAATATTATCCTGAAGATAAGGATTCATTTCAAATAGTAAATGATTACTTTGATGAATTCTCAAATCACAAGTATGATGCAATTGCTAAGAAAATGGATTGTACTAAGGATAAAGTTTTTGAAACAGTTGAAAAAGTTTCTGTTTTAAATCCATCCCCAGCTATTAATTACTCAACAGAGGTTGTAAATCATATCATCCCAGATGTTGTGATTGAAAATATTAATGGGGAGTGGGATGTGCAGGTTAATGATCCTGGAGTCCCTGCTATTGGCCTTAGTAATCAATATATTAAGATGCTTGAAAATAATAAAGATGCTAGTGTTAAAAATTTTATAAAACAAAAATTAAATAAAGCAAAGTGGTTTATTTCAGCTATTGAGCAGAGAAACTCAACTATGATAAAAGTCATGAAATCAATCATTAATAAACAAACAGATTATTTTGATTCTGATGATAGGCTGCTTGTGCCTATGATATTGAAAGATGTTGCGCTTGATGTTGATATGGATATTTCAACAATCAGTAGAGTTACAAATGGAAAATATGTTCAGATGCCATGGGGAACAAAGGAGTTAAAAAGATTTTTCTCAGAAGGGATTAAGCTTAACGATGGCAAGATAGTTTCTAGTGTAGTTTTTAAAGAAAAATTAAAATTATTTTTAGATAATGAAGATAAAAGTAACCCTTACACTGATGAACAGTTAACAAAAGAGTTAAATAAAAAAGGGTATGATATTGCAAGAAGGACTGTTTCCAAATATAGAGAAATGCTTAAAATACCTGTAGCTAGATTAAGGAAAATTTAAAGGAGATATGAATGTTAGATAATTTTTTGCACGTTGATGATTTTTCAGATAGTCAATTAATTGAAATTTTAGATAAATCTAAATGGATTAAAAATAAATTCAAGGAAAGAGCAGATTACACTCCTTTAAGTGGTATGACGATGGCAATGATATTTGCTAAGCCATCTGCTAGAACTAGAATTTCTTTTGAAACAGGGTTTTTTAGATTGGGAGGACATGCACTTTTTCTTGGTCCTAATGATATTGGTATTGGCAAAAGAGAATCGGTGGCAGATGTTGCAAGAGTGGTTAGTCGTTTTAATGATATCATTATGGCGAGACTGTTTGACCATAATCATGTTTTGGAGCTCGCAGAGCATTCATCAGTTCCAGTTATAAATGGTCTTACAGACTTTAATCATCCTTGCCAGATTGTTGCGGATTTATTTACGGTTTATGAAACATTGGGAAGATATAAAGATTTCACAATTTCATATGTAGGGGATGGAAATAATATCACTCATTCATGGATTGAGCTTGCAATGGTTCTTCCTTTTAGATTAAATGTTGTGTGCCCTGAAGGTTATAAGCCTGATATGGATCTTGTTCAAAAAGCAAAAGACAAAGGGCTTTCAGAAATTAATATTATTCATGATCCCCATGAAGGTGTTAAGGGAAGTGATATCATATATGCGGATGTTTGGGCTTCTATGGGACAAAAGGAAGAAGCTGAAGAGCGACGAAAAATTTTCAATCCTTATCAGGTTAATTCTGATTTGTTTAATGCCACAGGAGTAAAAACATATTTCATGCACTGCTTGCCTGCTGAGAGAGGGGTAGAGGTAACAGATAGTGTGTGTGATCATGAGAATTCTGTCATTTTTAGACAGGCAGAAAATAGAATGCATGCCCAAAATGCAATAGTCTTGCATTTACTTAAAAAATAAATTTTTAAAATGTGCTTTTAATCACAAGCTAACCAATTTAGAAGTATTACTTTTATAGCGATGTCTAAGATGTTTTTTGAATAAATTTGCTATTGCTAGTATAGATTGATTTTAGCAAATGTTTTATTCTGGTTTTAGCGACATTAAACTGATAATGTAACAACTTGTAAAGAATATGCTTGTTAAATATGAAAATTAGTCTTATCTTTCATTCCGATTTAGTGCGGAACTATGTCGAGAAAGACTTTTTTTTTAGCAGCTTTTCAGGTTGCTATAAGGGTGTTTATATTGTAAAAATGCTTTTCAGTTTTTTAAACAATGATTTTGTAGAATTTAGGTAGGATTAATAATTAAGAATAAATTATAATTTGGAGGAGTTATGAACTTTTTAAGAACTTTCTTTTTGGTAATCACAACGTTTAATTTTTTATTGGCAGATTGTCTGGATAATGTATATGTTGATATTTCTAATGATGGAAATACGGTATATGTTAAGCCCACTGCATGGAATTTGGATAATGATGGGAATACAGCAGAGTCTGCTACTCTAACATTTAATGGCCAAAACTATTCTATGAATTGGGATTATAATAGTGGTAATAATATCTATTGGTACTTTCCTTTAGATGCGTCATTAACTGCTGATGGTGGGTCAAACTCATATACAGTTACAATAAGCTCTCAGTTTTGGTCAGAAGCGTTTGGGTCCTATAGGCCATGCATGTTTCCAGCAGTAACTTATTCGGGAACTTTTTATACTGATTGTAATGGACTCTTAAATGGATCAGATGATTCTTGTTTGAATCCAGCAGTAGATGGTGGTTGGTCAGATTGGAGTGCTTGTGATGAAAGCTGTGGTGATGGTACTCAAACTAGAACATGTACTAATCCTGCTCCTGCAAATGGAGGTGCTGACTGTTCAGGTGATAGTTCTCAAGCCTGTAATGAAGGTGGTTGTCCTGTTGACTGTGTAGGTTCTTGGTCAGCATGGAGTGATTGTTCTGAGTCTTGTGGTGATGGTACTGAAACACAAACATATTCTGTAACAACAGCAGCTGCAAATGGCGGTGCTGCTTGTTCTGCCGCTCATGATGATACTCAATCTCAATCTTGTAATGATGGTGATTGTCCTGTTGACTGTGTAGGTTCTTGGTCAGCATGGAGTGATTGTTCTGAGTCTTGTGGTGATGGTACTGAAACACAAACATATTCTGTAACAACAGCAGCTGCAAATGGCGGTGCTGCTTGTTCTGCCGCTCATGATGATACTCAATCTCAATCTTGTAATGATGGTGATTGTCCTGTTGACTGTGTAGGTGCTTGGGCAGACACTGGCGATTGCGGTGATGATCTCATACCATCATACGGTCCATATGTAGTAGGTAACACTTTTGGTAATGGATTTGATTTTGTTCAAGGAGCAATTGATATAGATGATGCAGACGATATTCAGTATGTAATGATTGATGGTGTTCTTTATTGGGTTAATTTCTTCTATTGTCTAGATGAAATGATGGGAGGTGGCCTCTGTGATGAGTTAGATATATATACTACTAATAGTGATGGTAGCAAAGGCAGTGCTATTGCTACTGGAGATTTAGGAATTAGTGGTATGGATGCAACTTTTTATAGTGTAAATCCAACAACATATAACTCTGGTGGTAGTCAGGTTTGTGGTGATGCAAATCAAACACAAACATATACAGTTTCTGTAGAAGCTGCAAATGGCGGTGCTGCTTGTTCAAATGCTACAGGTGATACTCAAACAGTTTCTTGTACTGGATCTGGTGTTTTAGATGCGCTTGGAGTTTGTGGAGGTTCATGTACAGCAGATGCAGATGATGATGATGTGTGTGATGATGTAGATAATTGTGTAGTAGATTCGAATGCATCTCAAGATTGTGGATGTAATACAGGCATTGCTGATGGCGCATGTGATTGTGCTGGAAATGTTCTGTCTGGTTGTGATAATGCATGTGGATCAACAGCTGCTTATGATGCTTTAGATGTATGCGGTGGTAGTTGTGATGCAGATGCAGATGATGATGATGTCTGCGATGATGTTGATCCTTGTGTTGGATCAAATGGTTGTGATGATGTCTGTAATTCAGGTTTAGTAGATGATAGTTTTGGTATTTGTGATGGTGATGGAACTTTAGCTAGTGCTATGGCTTTAGGTGGAACAGTAACTGTTCCGTCTGGTGATTATAGTCCATTTGCTATTTTACAATCTGATATAACAGTTCAATGTGCTGCTGGTGCAACATGTACAGTTGATGCTTCTGGTTTCCCAGGTGGTATTACAATTGGTGACCCAACAAGTACTTTTGATGTATCTAATGTAACTTTATCAGGTTTTACAATTACTGGTGATGATTCAACAACAACTGGTATTTTAATTGCGCCAAGATCGAGTAATGTTACAGTTGATGGAAATACAATTTCAGGAATGGCATTGGGTAATCCAGGAAATGGTTCTCCTCTTGCTTATGGTATTTTAACTTATGGTGCTTCTGGTTATGTTCCAGATGATATAACAATTTCAAATAATACAATTAGCGGTGTACATGGCTCTGGTATTTCTTTAGGTTCAAATACAGTAAATGTATCTGTAACTGGAAATACAATTTCAGATATAGTTAATGTTGATTTGGCTGGTACCCCAATTAGCATAGGTGTTCAAGCTCAAAATGCTATTGAGTTAACTGTAACAGGAAATACTTTTGATGGTAGTCCTACAGATATATTGGGTGTTGGAGTGAATTTAGTTGCTTGTGAAGGAACTGTTTCTAATAATAATTATAATATGTTTGTTGGAGCATTACTATCTGCGAGTGATTTATATTCTAATGGATTTCCTATTGCGACTTCAAATATTTCTTTTTCTGATGATGAAGATTATTGGATGGTAACTTCTACTGCAGACTCAGCACTTTATTCAGCAGCGCTTGGTATACCTATAACAGTTATTGCAACTTCTTATGGTACAAGTTTTGCTTATGCTGCTTTAGTAGCTGATGCAAATTCAGATATTGTCAGCTCTGATGGTACTGTTACTTCTGTGGATTGCGCAGGTGATGCAGGTGGAGATTCATGGGAGAGTGATTGTGGCTGTGTAGCTGCTACTAATACTGGTGATGATTGTGATGATTGCGCAGGAACACCAAATGGATTGTTAGTAAATGATGGCTTTGGCCATTGTGATGGAGGAAATTCACTTCAAAATGCTATTGATTTAGCAGCGGAAGGTTCTGTTTTAGATGTTCCAGCTGGAACATATACAGGTCCTTTTACAATTGATAAAAGTTTAACATTAAATGGTGCAGATCAAAATTCTGTGTTTATTGAAAATGCAGATATTAGCTCAGAT
>Ga0208894_1001227_pt1 | contig 15663 bp, 12 predicted proteins | sample ETNtaG_12_FD_185752 | JGI IMG/M metagenome (GOLD analysis project Ga0208894, IMG submission 185752) | Marine microbial and viral communities from oxygen minimum zone, Eastern Pacific Ocean - ETNP201306SV49 (SPAdes) (version 2) | ecosystem: Environmental > Aquatic > Marine > Oceanic ... | reverse complement strand
TAACCCCTATGGTTAATCCAATTGCATACTAACAGGTTGAATTTTCGAGCGTTCTTCTAATGCCCAGCTCGTGTAGTTGGTTATAAGTAACAGGATAATTGCATACATATATCTTATTTTCACATATAAATGTAAGGATTTTTCAAATCAAAAGTGGGAGAAAAAAAACCCCACGATTGCGGGGCTTGATGGTTCTATAATAATTCTATTTTATTTAGAACAGCAGCATTCTTCTTTACAGCAGGCACAATCACAGTCGCAGTTGCAGGGTTTACCCTCTTCACATCCTTTGCAGGAACATGTGCCATTACAGCATTTGCATTCTTGATCACAGCAAGGTTTATCTTTGTTTTCCATAATATTCTCCAAAAAAGATTGACTTAAATATACCAATCATCCCCCAAACAATAAACCCCGAAAATCCGGGGCTCTTGCTTAATGGTTTTAGATCAAATCACTAATTATTTTTTCCTTAATATATCGTTGTGTCCAAACATCCATTGTTTATTCTTCAGGAATAATATTTACCAAAAACGCCTTGGCGTTTGTAGAAGAAAATAAGCCATATCCTCCCGTAATATTTGATTCGGGAAGAATATAAATATTCTGTCCGGCCGGATTACCGCTATAGTAGTTGTAATACGCTTCATCCGTTGCTTCAAGCATGACAATATGTAATCCATAGTAATTGAAAAACAACCAGTTCATAGGTAAGGGGGGTTGGGACATTTGCCAGAAAAAAGGATTAATACGATACGGATCCCCACGATCATCTCTGAAATATCTCCCTTTCCAAATCTGATATACCTTAGATGAATCATAGATTAAATTGACAAAAGATGAATCTCTTATTTGGTTGCGATTGTAATCCAGAAACGTATCAATTGTGTCATCGTAAAGTCCATTGTTATCTAAATCATTGTATGGCTCTAATCCTCTTTCATGTGCTTGTAATGCCAAAGTCGTCACTTTAATTGTGGCATAATTATCTGCTTCAAAATCCAGCATAAAGAGAGGAAATGATGCAAAACTTTCAGTATAGCATCCGCCATTTTTGTATACTGCCTGTGATATAGACAATGGATTTACTAAATGCATTAACGTATCCGGTTGATTCATATAATTCAACCACTGCAACTCAAAATTATCTGTATTGACGGAGGTAACAGTCATTTCTTCTCCATCACAAAAATGAGTTCCATTTTCCGGACTATAAAAATCCATCCCATCCGGAATGGTTGTTTCTGCAGTTACTTCAAATTCATCCCATTTGGCACTCAAAGAATACGTTTCACCCTGTTGAAAAATGATAGAATCCGGAGTAAGATACCGCCCTTTTCTTCCGGGCACGGGAAACAATTCATATATCTCACTCGTTGATGAAAGTCGCGTAATTGTAACGATTGCATCACTAATATAAAGTGTGCTCAATTCAACCTCGTCTTCTATTGATGAGGACAAAGAAACATAACATGTATCTCCAACAGTACCCATGGGGAAACCGGCAGATAAATTTGAAAAAATAACAAGTTTATCCTCGTAAACGGCTATATCATCATCAAACCCGCAGGACAGGAATAATATTGAAAAACTAATTGTAATAAATTTATTCATCATCAAAAATCAATATTAATTCCGATTGAGGGTATAATGGGAAAAATGGAGATATCATTACGCTGAACCTGTTCTTCATCGGCTTCATCTACATTTGGTTCTCCAGGGTCAGGATATCCATTGCTGTTTAGATCGTCTTCTTTCTTATCCCAATCGCCATCATCATCAAGTCCATTATGTGAACTGCCAAAATAATATATATACCTGAAAATATTATCTCGATTATAACTGTTGATAACTTGAAGGTATAAATCCATATTAAATTTTTTGAATTTAAAGTTTCGAACGATACCCAAATCCAATCGGTGAAATGGAGGATAACGACCTGAATTTCGAGAACCGGGTACGGTGCTGAAACTGCTCTGCATACTATCAAACGTATAGTCGAGATTCTCAATATATTTTCCAAGAATGGGAGTAAACGCCTGACCTGACTGGTATGCCCATTGCCAATTCAATGTCCATTTTTTATTGATATTGAAATTACCAATAATATTAAACGCATGACGGCGATCCCAATTGGTATAATATTCTTCTCCAGTCATCATTTTTCTGGAAATGGAGTATGTATACGAAATCCATCCATTCAACCGCCCATGCATTTTATGAGCAAATACCTCAAGTCCATATGCATAACCATCAGCTACATCAAACATAGCAGAAATAGATTCATCAGAAATCACTTCATCTGTTGATGCTCTTGTTTCTATAAACGTAAGCATATTTTTTAGATCTTTGTAATATGTCTCGATTTGAAGTTTATATAGCAGACCAAAATATTCTTCATAACCTAGTACTACCTGGATGGATTTACCCGGGTCTACAGATTCGTCAATAGCCATCCAAAAGTCCAATAATGTTGGATTATAATCATCTTGAATCGTCATGATAAACTGATGGTAATTCCCAAGTGCAAAATTAATATAACGATCTTCCGTGAGGAGGTATTTCAATCCTAAACGGACATCGGGGAATAATTTATCCGGATGGGCATCATATCCATTTAATCGAAAGCCCGGTTCAATAACTAATCGTTTATTTGGCATCCATTTTAATTTTGTATAAACAGCTGATTCATTAGGGGCTTCTTTGACTTCAAAAAGTGTGGTATCACCAAATGTATTATCATAATCAAACCCGAGCCGCTTAACCTGCCCGCCGAATTTCCAAGTCATCTTTTCATTTTGGTAATAAGAGAAATTCGCCGATGCCGTTAAATCATGAATCGTATTATCTTGAGTAAGACCGGATTCGCCTCCCAAGTTGAAATATGTAAAAAATCTACTGCTGGCTAAAAGGAAATTTCCTACGAGAAGATCACTGAATAGTTTTCTGTGGGCCAAACTGAATGTTTCATTCCCCCAATATGAATCCATGCCAAGATCGTCAAAATTAAAATCGTCAATCCCTGTATAAAAGCTAAGACTTAAGCGATCTTTTTCTGTTAAATCAGTAAAGACATGACCTTGCAGATCATAGAAATAATATGGTGGAACGTTTAAGTCAGTATTTTCTAAAATTTTATCAAAATAAGTTCGTCGTCCTGAAACCAGCCATGCACCATTTGGTATGGGGCCCTCCATGGTCGCCTGTGCTGATAAGATTGAGATATTCAATTTTGCATCGAATTTATTTCTGTTTCCCTCTCGGCTTGTAACGTTCAATACTGCTGAAAGGCGGCCGCCATATTCCGCATTATAACCACCCTTAATCAGTTCAGCATCTTTCACCGCATCCACAATAAAATTTGAAAATACTCCGCCAAGATGAGACGGATTGTAAACCGTAATGCCGTCAAGTAGAATTAAATTTTGATCTGTATTACCGCCACGGATTATTAAACCGGTACTGAATTCAGATTGAGTCAGTACTCCAGGTAATGCTTGTATCGTACGAAAAATATCCGGTTCCAAAACAGAGGGAAGTGCTTTAATCTGACGGGTATTTAAATTGACTCTTCCAGGCTGGATATTAAACTGACGAGCCATTTTTTCTGCAGATACTTCAATTTCACCCAAAGCAATAACATCATGTTTTAATGAAATATCTATTTTGCGGGATATTCCCGGTTCGAGTTCAAGATGTATTTCAACCTGTTCAAAACCAAGGAAAGAAACAACCAGCGTTTTGGAATTTTGTTCTAGATTATCCAATACATAATAACCATTTCCATCTGTAGCCATTCCCTGTCCTGTTTCGCGGATATAAATATTGGCTCCAATCAGGGTTTCTCCGGTTTCAGCATCCGTAATAATGCCGCTAATACGTGAAGTCTGACCGAAGGAAAAAGACGTTATAAATAAAAATATGAAAGGGGCTGAAAACTTAATCGTTTTTAGCAAAAGTGCGTAAAATATCCTCGGCATGATTTAAAACATTAACCTTATCATAAATTTTAAGAAGTTTACCATCCTCGTCAATTAAATACGTTTTTCGACTGGGGAAAAACGTTCCATCTGCACCATAAAGTTTGGACACTGATTTATCTTCATCAGAGAGTAAGTGAAAAGGGAGGTCGAATTTTTTCTTGAATTTCCTGTGGCTGGATGCATTGTCATAACTGACACCAAAAACAACAATTTGATTGTCTTCAAATGAACTGAATTCATCTCGAATACCACAGGCTTCTTTTGTACACCCAGGAGTATCATCTTTCGGATAAAAATAAACAACAATTTTTTGACCTCGATAATGTGAAAGAGAATGCATTTTACCATTTTCATCCGACAATGAAAATTCCGGTGCAGGTTCACCAACGGAAATGGGCATACTTTTCCCCCAGAGGAAACCAAGCATAATTACTGACAGTGTAAAGAATTTTAACATGAGAATGTGAGATTAATCCAATGCAAAAGTTACAACTATTGATAATATTCTACCCATTTAAATACTGTAAGTTTTCACTATTAAATTCTATGGGTTTCACATCAAATTCTTCAAACACATTTGATGAACACGTATTCCCTTCCATAAGCATCATTAATTGATCAGCGGTAACGGGAAACCAAGCAAACCTGTCTAAAAGTATTGCCAATGTTTTAATGAGAAATACAGGTGCCGGGATGACCCACTTATTTTTTCCATATACTGATGTAATTGTTTTGATTAATTCTTTCCATGTTATTGTTTGTTCACCTCCTATTTCAAAGGTCTTCCCAATTGCAGTTTCTTTTTCTAATGTGCGTACAAAGCATTTCGCTACATCAGTTACATGAACAGGATTGAATGAAAATGAACCAGCATTTTGGGGGAATAACCCACTATAGAATAATGGAGCTGGAATAGGTAATACAAGCATGTTCCTTTTTAATTGGGAACAGAATTCAACTGTGCCTCTTGGATCTCCGAAAATGAGTGTTGGGCGGAAAATGGTCCAATCCAACGTGGAATTTTTCAACAATTGTTCAGCGATGTATTTCGTAGTTTGATAAGGAATGCCGTCCATTTTAACACCATTGGCACTCATAAGTACATAACGCTTCACTCCTGCTGATTCTGCCAACTTTATAGTATGTTTTACACCCTCAAAATGTAATTTTTCAAATGTGATTCTTTTTTTTGGAAACTGACGGATGAGTCCAATATTATAGATCACACCATCGACGTTTTTCATCATATCCTTAATGACAGACTCATTTTCAATGTGCCCGGAATAAACAGTGCATTTATCAGCCTGAATGAGTTTTGAAGCATTTTGAGGGCGGACCAATACATGGGGTTCGTGATCGGCATTCAACAGTTCATCAATAATATAATTCCCCACGAAGCCCGTACCGCCGAAGAGGGCAACTTTCATTCAAATATCTCTGTTTTGACATTTTTGATTGCCTGCTGAATCAGCATTTCTACATCCAGTTTTTTTTCTTCAATTATAACGTCTACAAGCCTCGCTTTTGTCGCCGGATGTTTAGGGACAAATAATGCACAGCAATCCTGGTCAGGCTGAATGGAAATATCATATGTTTCAATTTCCCTCGCTTTGGCAATTATTTCCAGTTTATCAAAGCCGATCAATGGCCGAAGTAATGGTATGCTGATTGCTTCTTCGATCACACCCATATTCTCCAATGTCTGTGATGCAACTTGTCCTAATGAGTCACCTGTAACTAATGCTTTTGCTTTTTGTATTTTTGCCAATGCTTCTGCAATACGAACCATGAAACGGCGGTATAATATGATGCGATATTTTTCAGCAGTTAATACCATGACCTCTTTTTGGATGGGTGCTAATTCAACCAAATGAAGAGAAAACTTTTGTTGAAATACCTGTAGTTTTTCAATCATTTCCCTGACTTTTTCTATGGATGCTTCATTGGTATATGGCACAGAATGAAAATGGACAAATGAAACAACAGCACCTCGTTTCATGGCATAGTATGCTGCCACCGGAGAATCAATTCCTCCAGAAAGCATAGACATCACTTTCCCGCTCACTCCAACAGGTAGACCGCTTTGTCCGTTAAAACGCTCTGTATAAACAAATGCTTTCCCATCAACAATATCTATAAAACATGTTTTGTCAGGATGATTGAGATTTACCATTTTCCCGGTCGCCTCTAAAATGGCAGCACCCACATCTTCATTCATTTTTTGTTTACTCACAGGGAAATCTTTATCCGTCCTGCGAGTTGTTACTCGAAAAGAATTATAATCCTCAACTGACATTAATTCAACAGCAAGTTTTGTAATTTTATCTTTATTCTGGACGACCTTAAAAGCCGGAGCGAAATAGACCATTCCGCACACATTTTTTAATGCAGCATTTAAAGAATCTATTTCATTTTGTCCTTTTTCATTCAATCGAATAATGAGCCGGCCAAACATGCGGCCAATGGAAGAGTAAGTGTCTGGTGAAAATTTCTTTAGAGTTTTTCGAAGATTTTCCTGCAGCTTTTTTTCAAAATATCCACGATTCTTACCTTTTAAGCCAATTTCACCGTAATGGCAAAGTATTACGTCCGGTTTCATGATCGAAATTTACAACACCGGGAGGGAGAAGAGCTTAAGTTTGAAATAGGTATTGAAATTTCAGAAAGATCTGGCGGTTGCTTTGCAGCATGTCAAATGATTCATAACCATCAGGACCTTCATCAAAATCAATAGATGAACCTATATAAAATATGGTGAACGGGTTTGGTTGGTAACTAATCAACGGCTGTAAATCCATAACTTTTTCTATTTCATCATTTACAAAATCTTTTTGGTAAAAATATTGCCCAACCAATCTAAAGGAAAGAAATTTACTGAACTGATATGTGAAGCGCATACGAATGCGTCGTCCTTTATAATAATAGTTACCATTATCTAAGTATTGAGCATCATTGTAGTTCAATGATGGCATAATGAAAATATTTGCGGTAGGTTTTAACATAAACCATACACTGTATGATTGGGTACGGCCTATTTCTGGTGTATCCAAATAACGTATAATCGTTTTATTATTTGAACCACGGGTGCCAATGGAGAATTTTTCACCAAAATTTTTATCTAAATCATATGACAAATGCTTTAAACCAGTGTATAATGAGTCCAAATAGTTTTCATCCATAATAAAATAGTTAATTTCTCCATCTATACGTCCTTTGAATTCCCCGCCCAATGAAGAATAAAACCAACTTTCCTTGATATCCATATCATAATTCCACACTCTACCAGTGGCTAAAGTAAATGTATATGTTTCTACCAGGTCTATCTTTGGATATTGAATAAAGGTATAGTTGCCTCCAAGGTTGCGCTCATGGTTCTGTTTAAGATAACCTGTATCTACTCTGAAAGTGGGTGTTTTTTCAGCAACAAAACAATTGAATTGACTGTTGCGTGTTGACCGGGTCAGTCTTAAAAACATTTGATGGCCATTGTAACTTTCGCCATCGAAGTCTGATGTTAAACTATCGGCATCAAATTTTGAACCATTGATCTCTGTGGATAAAGAGGTGTCATTGGGTTCTTGTGTCATACTGGCAAAGGCCTGCCAATTAATAAACATATTTTGATTTAAATAATAAATACCATCGGTACCAATATTTGTACCGCTTCCCGTTTCATAACGGCGATCTGTGATCACACCACCAATATAAGAACTGTTATCCAAAGAATGTTTCAATCGTAAAACATTGACAAGACTTTTACCAGGAGCCACAATTTCACTACCATTTTCAAAGGGCACTACAATTCCACTTTCTTCATCTAACGCGCTGATCATACCAAAATCTGTTTTTCCGATTCTGCCCAATACTTTCATAGCCAAACTGGGATCATTTATTGAGCGCGTATAGACCGGTTTTATATTGGGCTGCCATTGGTGACCGCCAGTACTAAAGAGATCGCTGCCTTCATTAAAAAATGGGCGCCGTTCTGGGTATGATAAGGCAAAGTTATTGTTTACATCAAATTGAGTCATATCTGCTTCCACCTGGCTGAAATCCGGGTTAATGGCCACTTCAACGGTCGTTGTTTGACCCAAGGGAATTTTAATACCCAAAGCCAAGTCAGCATTTATTTCATTATTTTGAAACACGTCATTGCTGTCCAGTTCTCCGCTTTGAGTGCTCACTATGCTAGGTAAAAACTCAATAGATCTGTTTGATTTTATTCCACGAATGCCTTTGAGATATCCAAATTGGCAAAGGTTGCAGGGATTATTACGATCTAATTTTCCGGAAGCTATTTTGCGCATGAAGTCATCTCTCGGGTGTGATCTGAAAACTAAAAAACGCCATGTCTGTTCTTCTTTATTGGGAAAACGTAAACTGCTAAAAGGAACAGCCATCTCAACTTGATAACCTTCATCTGTAATAATAGCAGCTGCATCGAAAATCATATCAAATGATTCATCTTCATTAGATCCAACAGCTTGACCATCTTCCTGAATACCCAGGGGATTTACATTAAACCAAACTGCTCTATTTGCATCTCCATATGTATCTATAGAAAATCCGGCATGATCATCACTATACAAGCGATCTCGTTTGGCAATACGAGCACGTATCTTTGAGGGGTCATCATAACATTTTATGGCTACATAAAAATGTTCATCATCATAGGTAACAAATGCTTCTGTTTTTACAATAGGTGGTATGTTTTCACCTGGCATGACCTCATAAAATTCATCTATAATATTGGTCCCTTGCCAGCCTTCATCATCGAACTGACCATCTATAGTAATACTACCCAGCGCCCGGGAAACATTGTAGATAGGAAGTTGGTACGGAGTTGTGGCGTCAGCAATAATTAGATTTGCTATCAAAATAATTATGAATGTTAATCGTATACGTATCATTATCAGGGATTGGTATGTAGAGTGAGTTCTTTAGAAAATTGTCCGTGGAAATTACACTATTTTAATTTATTCCTTTTTATTGAAATCAAGCGACACAGAATTGACACAATAACGCTTACCGGTCGGCTTCGGTCCATCATTAAACACATGGCCTAAATGGGAATCACATTTGGCACACAATATTTCAATACGTTTCATACCCAGACTGTTATCTTCAATATAGTTGATTTTCCCTTCAGCAATTGCTTCATAAAAACTGGGCCAGCCACTTCCGGATTCATATTTTGTTTTTGAACTGAAAAGTTCATTCCCACAGGCAGCGCAAACATAGGTCCCATTTTCTTTATAATGATAATATTCACCTGTAAATGCTGCTTCAGTTCCTTTTTCTCTGAGAATACGATATTCCTCCGGTGTCAAACATGTTTGCCATTCTGATTCAGGTTTTTGGATTTTATCTGCCATAATTTTTTCACCTTCATTTGTTTGAGAAACTAGTACGTTTAGCCCTACAATGATAATAAATATCTGCTTCATATAAATTCCTAATAAGAATATGGTTTATCAAAAAGAAGTTTCCAACTAGTCAGTTCTTATATACTTTCCACCATAGTAAGAAAGTTCCCATGAAGTATTTACTTCCAATCTTTATACTAAATTTTGTTGTTTCCGCTGGCGAGGTTGATCAATATCTTGCTTGGAACCACCTACCCAATGATGAATCTCATTACTTAAATAAACTATTCAATGCAGAAATTCAATCTGCTTTAGACGATATTAACAAGAATCATTCGGACTGCTCTTGCGAAGAAGCGGCGGGTAAAGTTTTAAAACATTTTGGTATTGGGTTAAATACATCTTTGGAAAAAATGTTAAAAGATTCCCAAGAAATTGACAAATATCCAACAGATCAAATACATATCAGTGAACGATATAAAAGGAGCATTTTCCGCAGAGATTTACCTTTTGAAAAAGGAGAGAAATTCCAAGATTACAGTTTAAATATTCAAATTGATGAAGTGGTGAATATCGGTGGCATTTACATTGGATTAGACAAATTAACCCATTTTACAGCATCGGGATATCTGTACTACAAGATTTACATGTTGGCTCTCGAGCAACTTGATTCGGAAGAAGCAGCAAAACGAATGGCGATTTCCATGGGCATTTATGGAGAAAAAAATATATTAGGAAAAATTCCATCAGGTGTTTTTTCATTTGCCGATCTGGAAAGCAATTATCAAGGATTTCAATTTGCATTAAGTCTTTGCAAATCCGATTCAACTTATTTAAAGCGATCCGGAAAAGGATGGGAATTAAAAGGTGTATTTGATTTACGAAATTATGTGAATCCTTTTTGGGATGAATTTTTTAACACGTCTTACTATTATGATGGATTCAACTTGACACTTATGCCTAAATCCGAAGCAGTTTTACAAAATATCCCCCACTACTGCTTAAAGTTTCAATCAAAGCGGATTCAGGGAATTTTTGACTTTTATAATCGTGTTGCTGATCCCAGTTATTCAGTTAAATATTTAAGACAACTTATAGAAAAGGGGGAGCTACCGGATCCGAGTCCATTTGATATTCGGACAATCTGCAACGAATAAACCATGCTTTATTATTTAGTCAAATTCATGGCAATTACGGCCATAAAAACATTCTTCAATAAAATTTCAGCAGAAAATGTTGAAAATATTTCTAAGGATACTCCCATCGTTTTTGCAGCCAATCATCCCAACACGATGATGGATCCAATTATTATTGGTTATACTTGCAGAAAAAAATTATATTTTTTTGCTAAAAGTACATTATTTAATAATCCAATTTCGGGTTGGTTTCTTAAACGGATGCAACTTGTTCCTGTTTACCGCAAACAAGATAATCCAACTCTAATGCACAAAAATGAATCAACGTTTACAAAGGGATTTGAAATATTAAGTAAGGGGAATGCTTTTCTTATTTTTCCAGAAGGAATTTCGACCGGTGATCGTATATTAAGTGAAATAAAAACAGGAGCAGCCAGAATTGGGTTAGGGGCAGAATGTGAAAATAATTGGAATCTTGGAGTTAAAATTATTCCTGTGGGACTAAACTATTCAAGGGCAATCAAATTTCGCAGTGATGTATCAGCTCGTTTTGGGAAACCTATTCTTTTATCGGAATATAGACGACTATATGAAGAGGATGAGACAGAAGCTGTTTACCAGGTAACCAACCAAATTGAAACAGCATTATCTAAATTAACGATTAATTTGCAGGATTTAGAAATGCAGGAAATCGTTGAAGCCTTGGAAACTATATACAAACAAGAATTGGCTGTTGATTTAGGTATGGAAATCAAAGACAAGGCTGAGGATTTTTCAATCACAAAAGGTTTAATAAATGCAGTGGAATGGTATTTTGAAAATGATCCTGATCGAGTAGAAAAATTTAAAGAAATGTTAAGTAAGTATCTTCGTATTTTAAAACGCTTACATATAAAAGATGAATTTTTAGACCCTACAACAGAAAGTATTAACCTCTGGGAACGATTTAAAGCATTATCGTATTTGATTGTTCTGTTTCCTCTTTATTTGTATGGCCTGATAAATAATGTAATTCCATACAAATTCCCCCGGTGGTACACCAAACATTTTGTAAAGTATAAATCAGAAATAGCACCATGGAAAATGGTTTCGGGTACAGCAATATTTTTAGTGTATTATCCGATCGAAATAATTATTGTAGCTATGTTGACGGATAGTTTCTTGTGGACCTTACTGTATGCCTTATCTCTCGTTTCCAGTGGAAATTTCGTCCTAAAATATCTGCAGCGAGTAAGAGATTATCGCCAACATTTGCGTTTTTTATCCATTTTTTACCGGAAGCGTCCCTTGATTTACGAATTGATCAAACAGCGGCAGGAAATCATTGATTTTTTAAACAATTGCAAAACGGAATATATGGAAGCTGTAAACATCCCCCTTCCTAAACATTCTTAAATAATGTCTCATGGAATCAATAGAAATAAACAAAAATTACGAATTAAAATTGATTAGTTTCAGCAGGAGTAAACTGTTTCGAAGCCTGGACAATCATCTTCAAGATTTTATCACAACAACCGGTGAATCGTATCGATTGACTTTTCAGGAGTTGCAGCAACTAACCGAAATGGCCATAGATTTTGAAATGTGGGTAGAACCATCAATTGTGAAGCAGTGGAGAAAAATTGAAGCGAAACACTTATCCGGCAATGGTAATAAAAAAAAGATTATTCTAAATGAATTGAAACAACTTTGGTTTTCCCTCAAAGCAACTCCATCAATGTATAATTCCGATGCTCCTCATGTTAGAAGTATAGTACGCAAAGTCAAAAATAATACACTTCAAAATGATGTATTTGGGGAATGTCCTGTCGCATCGGAAAAAACAGTATGCTGTAATTTACTCACAATTGACGCTGTACAAGGCTGCAGCCTAGGTTGCAGTTACTGCAGTATTCAGACATTTTATGAAGATGGAGCAATCAAAATAGAATCTGATCTTTCTGAAAAACTGGATAAAATTCAACTCGATCCTCAAAAAAACTACCATATAGGCTCTGGGCAGTCTTCAGATTCATTAGCAATGGGAAATAGAAATGGAATCCTGGACGCCCAACTGGACTTTGCCAGAAATAACCCAAATGTCATTTTTGAATTCAAAACAAAAACAAAAAATATTGATTATTTTTTATCAGTTGATCTACCACCAAATATAATGGTGTGCTGGTCATTGAATCCGCAAATCATCATTGACTATGAGGAACATTTCACAGTATCGCTTGAAGATCGTATTAATGCCGCAAGGAAATTATCCAATAAAGGAGTAATTATAGGATTTCACTTTCATCCCATTGTGCATTATGAAGGATTTGAAAAAGATTACAATGAAATTGTCAATACTTTGATGTCTACGTTTTCTGCAGATGAAGTAGGAATGATTTCACTGGGAACATTGACTTTCATCAAGCCGGCCATCAAAAGTCTTCGCTCCTTAGGTATTCCAAGTAAAGTATTGCAAATACCAATGGAAGATGCTTCCGGTAAATATTCATATCCTGCTGAAACCAAAGAAAAATTATTTGGCATCGTTTGGAATGCATTTTCATCTTGGCATGACAAAGTCTTTTTCTATTTTTGTATGGAAGATAGAAAATTGTGGGAAACTGTTATGGGAACCTGTTACAATTTAAATGGTGAATTTGAGGATGCGTTATTTACCAGTGTGTCGGGAAAAATAAAAAATAGTAGTATAAATCTTATCTTGAATCATAGTTTAACTACACTTTAAAGATTCCGATGTCAATTAAATCTACTTTTTCAAACATTATTCCGAGTCTGATTGCAGGAACAATCAGTAGTATAATTATTATTGTATCTGCTATGGCACTCAGTGCTCTTGTTTTTACAGGGGAATTATCAACTTACTTACCCCAAGGAATTGGTATTCTTCTGTTAGGATCGCTAATCTTTGCCTTATTCAGCGCATTCACGGCTAGTTTCCCAACTGTCATTAACGCGCCGCAAGATATTCCCATTGCCATTTTAGCATTAATGGCAGCGACTCTTATGTCTAACCCAATACATCAAATGAACGGGCAGGAGATGTTTCAATTCATTTTTGTCGCCATTGGGTTGACATCAATTTTAGTAGGAATATTTTTCTATTTGCTGGGCCAATTCAAACTTGGCAAACTTGTCCGTTTCATTCCCTTCCCTGTTGTAGGCGGATTTTTGGCTGGAACCGGTTGGTTAATTATTGTTTTTTCATTCAGTATGATGACAAACTTTAATTTAAACTTACCAAACTTATCCAAATTATTTTCTTCTGAAATGCTTATTCGATGGATGCCGGGAGTTTTGTTCGCAATAGTGTTACTTTTTATAAGTCGTAAGATAAAGCATTATTTACTTGTACCTGGATTTCTTATAGTTAGTATAATCTTTTTCTATGGAATAGCATTTAAAGGTGGGATTTCATTTGAACAATTAGAGAACCAGGGGTTTCTTCTAGGACCTTTCCCTGCTGGTGGATTATTTACAGGTTTACCGTTAAAATATATTCCAGAATTTAATTGGGATTTATTTATACAGTTTATTCCCGCCTTAGTTACCATGATGATATTGAATGCGATTTCAGTTCTATTTAATTATAGTGGTTTGGAGTTAAACCTTAAACATGATTTTGATCTTGACCGTGAATTAAAAATGACTGGTTTTAATAATATTCTTGTTGGAGCAGTTGGTGCTTCTCCAGGATATGTTACAGTAAGTGAATCATCAATGGCATATGCAATTGGTGCCAGAAGTCGTTTATACAGTATTACAGTTGCTGTTTTTTGTGGAATAGCTCTTATTTTTGGTGCAAAAATTATTTCATTTTTTCCTAAGGTAATTTTAGGTGGTTTACTCTTAAATCTGGGAATTTCATTTTTGGTAGAATGGCTGTATGATTCTTGGTTTAAACTGAGCAAGGGGGATTATCTTGTTGTTGTGCTTATTTTAATCGTTGTAGGAACATTTGGTTTTCTCGAGGGGATAGCTGTAGGTCTGATGATGTCAATTATTTTATTCGTAATGAATTATTCAAAAGTAGAAGTCATTAAATATGAATTATCCGGTCATACGTTTCACAGCAATGTGGAACGATCAGAACAGTTTAAACAACTCATTGATACTTATGGCGAACAGATTTTCATTCTACCTCTCCAAGGTTACATTTTCTTTGGTACATCAAACCGTATATTGGAACGGATACAACAGCGATTGGATAACGAAAATATAACTGATCTAAAATATTTGATTTTCACTTTTAATCAAGTTACCGGTATTGATTCATCAACCATAAATAGTTTTAATAAACTGCTTATTTTGGCTGAAAATAAGAGTTTTCAAGTGTTGTTTTGTTCATTGAGTAGTGAAATCAAACGGCAATTTGAAGTAGAGGGATTATTTCCGGATCCAAAAAATATTTTTCAATCATTTGAAGACTTGGATCATGGATTAGAATGGTGTGAAAGTCAAATTATTAAAGAAAATTTCAGTGATGAAGATTTGGCTATTGATAATGGTGAAAAGAACTTTTTTAAATCCCGTTTCGCTGAATTAGTCGAATATTTTGAAAATAAAAATATTCCTAAAAATTCTACCATAATTGAACAGGAAAAGGATCCTGGTGGTATTTATTTTCTCATATCAGGGCGCATCACAGTACAACTCAATTCTGAAGATGGAAAGCAAATACGTTTAAAATCTATGGGTGCCGGAACAGTTGTTGGTGAGGTCAGCTTATATCTTGGGTCAAAAGCATCGGCATCAGTCATTACAGATACGGATTGTTTAATTTACTTTCTATCCAAAGATAATTTTCAAAAACTCAATATAGAAGCACCGGAAAAAGCAGCTGAACTCCACACATATATTGTACAATTACTGAGTGACCGCCTGGCAAAATCCAATGCAACCATCAAAGCGTTAATGAGGTAATATAAAAAAACTTTTTATAAGAAATGTGAGATTCTATTCCTTATTTGTTTTTTTAATAATTTCCTAAATCAATATAATTCTCTTACAAAATGTAAACATATAAATATTTTCCTTGGCAATTAATAATTATCGTAATAAGTTTATATAATAAACATATGGTTCAATTATTAAACAAATCTGATGACGCAGTAAATTTATCTGTCCAAAATGGATCAGTATATAAAACTTTTCAAATTCTTGAACAGTTCACCAGAGAAA
>Ga0208894_1001222_pt1 | contig 15705 bp, 15 predicted proteins | sample ETNtaG_12_FD_185752 | JGI IMG/M metagenome (GOLD analysis project Ga0208894, IMG submission 185752) | Marine microbial and viral communities from oxygen minimum zone, Eastern Pacific Ocean - ETNP201306SV49 (SPAdes) (version 2) | ecosystem: Environmental > Aquatic > Marine > Oceanic ... | reverse complement strand
GGCTTTAAAGCCTTATTTAAATATTTTTCATCAAGTTTGCAATCTTTATATCCTTGTATAATAATATTCAAATATCGAGTGGTGGGATTTTTAAATGTTGTTTTTTTTGGCATTATATAAGTCATAATTTTTTTACCAAAATACTTAAAATACATTTTCTTATAAAGATTTGGATAATCTTCATAGACATCTAATTTTTTCTCGTCAGACTCGGAAATTTCGTACAAGGCACCCAAAACTATTGAATTTTTATTTTTTTCTATATCTGCTGCTCCACATTCACCTCTAAATGTAAGTGAATAATCTTTTAAATTTATTGTTTTTATAAAATAAGAATCTTTGCACCTCTTTTTCATATTCTCATGACTTAAGTTGCTGCCGTATGCAAAATATAACATTAGCTAATCTTTATTAATTATTTGAATTTTTTTACTAGTTATTAATTCTAAAATCTGCTCATTGCAAATACTAATTTTGGATTCGTCTTCAGATCTTAAAACAATTGCAACACCAACTTTACCTAATTTAATGAAAGGATAGCTACCTATTTCAACTTTATCATTTTTTTCTTGAATTTCCTTTAAGGGTATAGCTATTTCACTTTCAACTGTCCTCAAATTTATTGTTTTATTTATTAATGGTTTTCCTCCCAAAATTTTATTTTTGAGATCGCCCAACATTGATTGAAGAATTGATGGAATTCCTGGCAGACAAAAAACATTTTCAACAATAAACCCGGGAGCCCCACTTGATGGATTAAAAATTAATCTGGCATTGTAAGGCATTTTAGCCATTTTTTGTCTACTCTCGTTAAATTCTCCAGCTTTATAATATTTTTTTAATATAGCAAAAGCTTCCTTGTGAAATTCATATTTTAGGTTAAAAGCTTTTGCAATTGACTTAGCGGTAATATCATCGTGGGTAGGTCCAATTCCTCCGGTGGTAAAAACATAATTAAATTTTTTTCTTAATTCATTAACATTATCTATGATTTCATTTTCTAAATCAGGAATAATTCTTGCCTCTTTAACTTGTACCCCATGTGTGTTTAACCATTTGGAAATATATGCTAGATTTGTATCTTGAGTTCTGCCGGATAAAATCTCATTCCCAATAATTATTATTGCTGCATTTACCTTATTTGATTTGTTATTCATCTTTAAATTAATATTATATTTTTTTTATGAAATTTACAGATAATTTAATATCCGGAGTATTAATCAAAAGATACAAGAGATTTTTTGTTGATGTTAAAGTGAATAAGCAAATAATTACAGCTCACTGCCCTAATTCTGGTTCAATGTTAGGTTTGCTTGATAAAAATAATAAAATATGGATTTCACAATCAAATAATCCAAAAAGAAAACTTAAATTCACTTTGGAATTAATCAATGTCAAAGATAATTTGATTGGGGTAAACACAATTTTTGCCAATAAAATTGTTCTCGAAGCATTAACTAATAAAACTATCAAAGAATTTTCTAAATTTGAAAATATTAAAACAGAAGCAGTTTATAATACAAATACTCGATTTGATTTTTTCCTTAAAAAAAATGACAGAAAAGCTTTTTTAGAAGTAAAAAATGTTACTCTTTCAATAAAAAAAAATGTTGCAGAATTTCCTGATGCTATTACCTCAAGAGGAACTAAGCATTTAAGAAAATTAATTGAAGCCAAAAAAGAAGGATATAAAAGCTATATTTTATATTTAATTCAAAGAGAAGACTGTAACCAGTTTAAAATTGCAGATAAAATTGATATTGAATACAAAAAAGCTTTTGTTGAAGCTAAAAAAAAAGGTGTAAAAATACTTTGCTATAATTGTAAATTGAGTCCCCAAGAGATAAAAGTAAATAAACTTGTTAAAATTCTATAGTTGCAAATGAATAAAAATTATTCTGAATTATTTGAAAAAATGCATAGTGCAGGAAAGCTCGCTGCAAAAACTCTTGATGAACTTACACCTTTTGTCAAACCTGGTGTAACTACAAATTTTTTAGATAGAATATGTTATGAGTATATAAAAGATCATGGTGGAAATTCTGCTCCACTTTATTATAGAGGCTTTCCAAAATCATGTTGTACTTCAACTAATCATACCGTCTGTCATGGAATACCAAGTGAAAAGATGCTTGAAGATGGAGATATAATGAACGTTGATGTTACCTCGTTCGTAGATGGACATCATGGAGATACTGGTAGAATGTTTTGTATTGGAGATGTTTCTATTAAAAGTAAAAACCTTATATCTGCGACCTATGAATCAATGATGAGAGGAATATCAATAATTAAACCTGGAATAAAATTGGGTGAGATTGGAGCAACAATTCAAGATTACGTTGAATTAAAAGGATTCTCGGTAGTAAAAGATTTTTGTGGCCACGGAATAGGAACAATTTTTCACAAACCACCAAATGTACTACATTATGGAAACAAAAATTCAGGAATAACTTTAAAAAGTGGAATGATTTTCACTATTGAGCCAATGATAAATGAAGGAAAGTATGACATTAAAATCCTTAATGATGGATGGACAGCTGTCACAAAAGATAAAACTTTATCGGCACAATTTGAACATACTGTAGGTGTAACAGATGAAGGGTTTGAAATATTTACAAAATCAGATAAAAACTTTACTCAACCTCCTTACTTATTATGATTAAAAGATACTCGAGAAAAGAATTATCCAATATTTGGGAAGAAAAAAATAAATACAGAATTTGGCTTGATATTGAATTGGCAGCCGCAGAAGGAATGGAAAGGATTAATTTAATTCCTAAGGGAGTTTCAAAAGCAGTTAAATCTAGAGCTAAGATTAATGTTAAAAGAATACACAAAATTGAAAATAAAGTTAAACATGATGTAATTGCTTTTTTAACATCGATAACAGAACAAGTTGGTTCAAAAGGAAAATTCTTACACCAAGGAATGACTTCTTCTGATGTTTTGGATACTTGTTTTAATATTCAATTAGTTCAATCGGGAAAAATTTTATTAAATGATATTGATGAAATTTTAAAAGTTCTAAAGAAACAAGCAAACAAACATAAGTTTACTATTTGTATTGGAAGGAGTCACGGCATGCATGCTGAACCAGTTACGTTTGGGTTAAAACTGGCAAATTTTTACGAAGAGTTTAAAAGAAATCGAAAACGATTAATTCAAGCAATAATCGAGATTTCAACATGTGCTATTTCAGGTGCCGTTGGAACTTTTGCAAATATTGATCCTAGAATTGAAAAGTACGTTGCTAAAAAATTAAAACTGAAGATTGAACCTATTTCTTCACAAATTGTACCTAGAGACAGACACGCTTATTTTTTTTCTATTTTAGGAATAATTGCAGGATCTGTTGAAAGAGTTGCAACCGAAATAAGGCACCTGCAAAGAACTGAAGTACAAGAAGTTCAGGAATTTTTTTCAAAAAATCAAAAAGGCTCATCCGCAATGCCCCACAAAACAAATCCGATTCTAAGTGAAAATCTTACTGGGCTTTCTAGATTGGTAAGAAGTTACGTCATTCCTGCATTAGAAAATATCTCATTATGGCATGAAAGAGATATTTCGCATTCTAGTGTAGAACGGAATATTGGGCCAGATTCTACTATTACATTAGACTTCGCACTTTTTAGGCTGAGAAATATTTTAAAGAATATGATTATTTATCCAAAAAAGATGTCCAGTAATTTAAATTTAACTAAGGGGTTAATTTTTTCACAAAGAGTGATGCTTGAATTAACAAAAAAAGGATTTTCAAGAGAAGGTTCATATAGAATATTGCAAAAACATTCTGTAAACGCACAGAAAAAAAATATTTCTCTAATTGAAAGTCTAAAGAGTGACAAAAAAGTTTACAGATGTTTTCACAATAAAAAATTAGAAAAAATTTTTGATTTGAACTACCATACCAAGAAAATAGGTTTAATTTTTAATAGAGTTTTTAACTGAATTGTGTAAAATTGAATTATTATGCCTATGAATTTAACTGAAATAGAAAATCTAGTAAAAGAAGCTATTCCCGATGCCGTAATTGATATTCAGGATTTAGCAGGAGATAGTAATCATTACTCCGCAACAATAATTTCATCTTTATTCAAAGGTAAAAGTAAAATAGAACAACACAAACTAGTTTATAGTGCTTTAAAAGGTAAAATGGGAAATGAATTGCATGCATTATCAATAAAAACAAAGGAAAAATAATAATGAACGAAGTTATAAGTAATTTAATTAAAAATGAAATTGAACAGAATGACGTATGTTTGTTTATGAAAGGCACTCCAGATACCCCTCAATGCGGTTTTTCAATGGCAATCTCAAATATGTTAAAAATTTTGGAAGTTAATTTTAAAAGTATCAACGTTCTAGAAAATGAAGAATTGAGACAAGGAATAAAAACATTTAGTGATTGGCCTACAATACCTCAGCTTTACCTAAAAGGAGAATTTTTAGGTGGTTGCGATATAGTTAAAGAAATGTACGAGTCGGGAGAATTACAAAAAAAATTTTCTGAAAAATCGATAAACTACATAAAAAAATAATTATTTCTCATCAAGACTATTTGCTTAAAATTGGTTAATTATCTAGAATAATATTCTATTACTAAATTTGGTTCCATCAAAACTGGATAAGGAACTTCTGCAAATTTTGGCGTTCTTGCAAACTTTACTTTTTTTTGTTTTTCATCAATTTGTAAATATTCTGGAACATCTCGTTCTTTGCTAGCAAGCGCAATATCTACCGTCGCCAATTGTTTGGATTTTTCTCTCAACTCTATTACGTCTTCCTCTTTAAGTAGATAACCCGGTATATTAACCTTTTTTCCATTTACCTTTATATGACCATGATTAATTAATTGTCTTGATGAAAAGATTGTTAAAGCAAACTTCGCTCTATACACAATTATATCTAGTCTCTTTTCCAATAATCCAATCAAATTTTCTGCCGTATCACCTTTTTTCTTTATTGCTTTTCTATAACAATTTCTAAACTGTCTTTCGTTCATATTTCCATAATAGGATTTCAATTTTTGCTTAGCTTGAAGTTGAATTCCATAATCAGATGGTCTAGCAGCTCTTTTATTGCCATGTTGACCGGGAGAGTAATTTCTAGAATTGAATGGACTCTTTGGTCTTCCCCATAAATTTACTTTCAATCTTCTATCTACTTTATGTTTTGAAGTAAGTCTTTTTGTCATTTTTAATTTGAAGATTTATAGTCACTACCTCTAGTTTGTCAATCAACCTTTTTATTTTTTAGAGAACCAATTATCCCCAATAAAATTCGCATTTCTTTATCCGATAAATTCATTTTATGAAAAATTGTACGTATATTTTCTATCATGCTTTTGCGTTTGTGATACGGCTGCAAAAATCCAATCTGATCTAATGAATTGACCAAAAAATTAACAAACTTGTTTAGCTCTTCTTTGTTAACCTGTTTGTTTTTATATCTTGAGTCAAATTTTTTAATTTTTTTGTTCAGGATTTTAAATATCTCATGACAAAGTAAAATTACACAATGAGATAGATTTAGTGACTGAAATTTATTATTAGTTGGTAATTTTATCACATAATTTGCATAGCTTAGCTCATTGTTTGTTAATCCTGATGCTTCGGGACCAAAGACAATTGCTATTTTCTGTTTGAAATTAATTTTTCTTAATTCATTTAATGAAAGATGTTTATAGTTTTTTTTTCTTATTCTAGATGATGTTGCTATTACACAATTTATATTTTTAATAGCATCTTCAAAATTACTGTATACTTTACTTGTATTAATTATATCTTTGGCCCCAACACTGGTTGCAAAAACTTTTTCATTTGGAAAACTTATTTTTGGAGAAACTATTTTTAATTTACTAAAATTGAAATTTTTTAACGCTCTTGCACAAGCTCCTATATTTTCAGCTAATTGTGGTTTAAATAATATAAAATGAACATTTGAATAGCTCATTAGATATTGGCGGGAGCTTTTTCTTTGTACAGTTTATAATCTAAACTATCAATTAATGCTTTAAACGAAGCTTCAATAATATTTGGTGACACTCCTATCGTAAACCAATTTTTGCCTGTTGAATCCGTACTTTCTATTGAAACCCTCGTAATTGCATTTGTTCCTGTATTTAAAATTCTTACTTTGTAATCTACTAATTTCAAATCTTTTAAATATCTAGAATATTTTCCAACTTTGTCCACATTAGTTCTTATTGCATTATCTAAAGCATTAACTGGGCCATTTCCTGATCCTTCACAAACAATTTCTTGACCATCAACTATAATGTGAGCTTTTGCAATAGAATCTATTTTATCTTTCGATTTTTTTTTAACTGATACATCGTATTTAGAAATAGTTAGATATTTTGGTATTTCTCCTAAAAGTCTTCTTGCCAATAATTCAAATGATGCATCGGCACCATCATATGAATAACCAATAAATTCTCTACCCTTGACCTCTTCCAGCAAAGTTTGAACTTTTGGATCGTTTTTATCAATCTTGATTCCATATTTGTCTAATCTCGACATGATATTTGATTTGCCAGCTTGATCAGAAACAATGATATTTCTAACATTTCCAACTAAACTAGGATCAACATGTTCGTATGTTTTTGGATCTTTAGAAACGGCAGAAACGTGCAGACCTCCTTTGTGAGCAAAGGCCGAAGGCCCTACATAGGCTGCCCTTCTATTTGATTTTCTATTTAATATTTCATCCAAAAGTCTTGAACATTCTGTCAGAGTTTTGATTTTATTTTTATTTATTTTTATTTCAAAACTATTAGAAAAAGATTTCTTTAAAACTATAGATGGAATTAACGATATTAAATTAGCATTACCGCATCTTTCTCCAAGTCCATTAATTGTTCCTTGAACTTGACGTACCCCAGCCAAAATAGCTGATAAAGAATTGGCTACCGCATTTTCTGTATCATTATGAGCATGTATTCCAAGATTTTTACCAGGAATTTGTTTGCTTACTTTAGAAACAATTTCGCCCACTTCATGAGGTAAAGTACCTCCATTTGTATCACAAAGAACAATCCATCTTGCTCCCTCGTTATAAGCTGTTTTAATAGAGCTTAATGCATATTCAGGATTTTTTTTATAACCATCAAAAAAATGCTCAGCATCAAATATAAGTTCTCTTTTGTTTTTGACAAACAATTTTGCTGATTCTTTGATATTTTCTAAATTTTCCTCTTTGGTAATACCTAAAGCTACATCAACATGAAAATCCCAGGATTTTCCAACCAAACATATTGTAGGAGCTTTTGTATTCAATAAAGCAGAAAGACCAGGATCATTTTCTGCACTCCTTCCTGTTTTTTTAGTCATTCCAAAAGCTGTAAGATTTGTGTTTGCTAATTCAGGGGGATTATTAAAAAAAGTTGTATCTAAAGTGTTTGCTCCTGGCCATCCACCTTCTAAATAATCAACTCCTAGATCTGATAATGCTTTAGCAATTTTATTTTTATCATCTATAGAGAAGTTTACACCTTCAGTTTGGGCTCCATCTCTAAGCGTTGTATCAAAAATATATATTTTTTCTTTACTCATTTATACTTCCATATAGTTTTATCTTGTTTATCTTCTATTATCACACCATTGTCTTCCAGTTCTTTTCTAATAACATCAGCCTTATTAAAATCTCCTTTTTTTCTCGCAATATTTCTATCTTCAATTTTTTTATTAATAAAATTTTCATCAATTGCAGATTGTTTTTTTTTAAAATCTTTCCACTTTAAAGGAGTTGATTCAAGCAAACCAATTAAATTACAAGCTGTTGTAAATTTAACTTTCGAAGTTCTGCTTCCTTTTTTTGCCTCGTCATAAAGAGAATGTAATTTTGTTATATATTCTGGTGTGTTTAAGTCTTCTAAAAGTGGCTCTAACACTTCATCTTCTATTTCTTCCGATGGAGTTTGTTCCCATTGACTATACCATCTATCCAATGTGTTTTTACTTTCTGTAATTAATTTTTCATTCCAATCCAATGGTTGTTTGTAATGAGAGCTTAACAATGCAAGTCTTACCACTTGACCATTTACATTCTCCCTAAGTTTATTTATTGTCACAATATTACCTATAGATTTTGACATTTTTTCTTTATCAAAAGTAACAAATCCATTATGTAGCCAATAATTTGCAAAATTTTCAGTTTTGTTTGCACAACAAGATTGTGCAATTTCATTCTCATGATGTGGAAAAACAAGATCAAGCCCACCACCATGTATATCAAATTGCTTGCCTAGAAATTTTTCACTCATAACAGAACATTCTAAATGCCAGCCAGGTCGCCCTCTACCCCATGGAGAATCCCAGCCTGGATCTTTTTCGTTAGAAGGTTTCCAAAGAACAAAATCAAGTGGGTCTTTTTTATATTCAGAAACTTCTACTCTTGACCCGGCCACAAGTTGTTCAAAGTTTTTATTTGATAATTTCCCATATTTTTTAAATGAGGAAACTGAAAAATAAACATGATTTTTGTTTTCGTAAGCATGATTATTTTTTAATAAATTCGAAACCATCCTTATCATTTCCTTGATATGTTCAGTAGCTTTAGGCTCAAAAGTTGGATCTAAGCAATACAAATATCGGCAATCTTCATGAAAACTTTTAGTTATAATTTCTGTTAGTTCATTAATACTTTTTTTACTTTTTTTTGATGACTCGATAATTTTGTCATCAATATCTGTTATATTGCGTACATAAGTAACTTTGTTGTTTCCGTAAATTTTTTTTAGTAAACGGTATAAAACATCAAATACGACCAATGGCCTTGCATTACCAATATGCGGATAGTCATAAACAGTAGGTCCGCATACATACATTCCTATTTTATCTTTATTGATTGGAATAAAATTTTCCTTTTTTTTTGTCAAAGAATTATATATTTCTAGTTCTTTCATTTTTTAATCTTAAAAATTTATATGCTACAATTAAGATGCTGCTTGAGCAATATTCTTAGAATTTTGAGAATTCTTTTTAATTTCATCTGAAATTAAAAATGCCAATTCAAGTGCTTGACTTGCGTTTAATCTGGGATCACAGTGTGTGTGATATCTATGAGATAAATCTTGGTCTGATATCTTTTGAGCACCCCCTGTACATTCAGTAACATTTTGACCTGTCATCTCTATATGAAGACCTCCAGCAAAACTTCCTTCGGCTTGATGGACGGCAAATACATTTTTCACTTCTTTAACAACATTATTAAAAGGTCTAGTCTTAAATCCATTTGCTGATTTAATTGTATTGCCATGCATTGGGTCACAAGACCAAACTACATTTAATCCTTCTTTTTTTATTGATCTAATTAACTTTGGTAAAAACTTTTCAACATTATCGTAACCAAATCTTGTGATTAATGTAATTTTTCCCTTTTCATTTTCAGGATTTAAGATATTGCAAAGTCGAATTAGTTCTGTTGTTTTTAAAGAGGGACCACATTTTAGGCCGATAGGGTTTTTTATTCCCCTGCAAAACTCTACATGTCCTCCTTCTAATTGTCTTGTTCTATCACCAATCCACACAAAATGAGCTGAAGTGTCGTGATATTCTCCTGTGGTAGAATCTATTCTCGTCATAGACTCTTCAAAAGGTAAAAGTAAAGCTTCGTGTGATGTAAAAAAATTAACAGTTCGCAGTCTTCTATTGCTATCTGGATTAATTCCACAGGCCTCCATGAAGGCTAGTGCATCACTCATTTTTTCCTGTATCTCTTTGAATCTTTTTCCTTGCGGACTTTTGTTCACAAATCCTAAATTCCATAAGTGAACTTTTCTAAGGTCAGCAAAGCCTCCTTGTGAAAAAGCTCTGAGCAAATTAAGTGTCGATGCAGATTGAGAATATGCTTTAAATAATCTCATCGGATCGGGTTTTCTGGCTTTTTCATTAAATTCAATACCATTAATGTTGTCCCCTAAATAAGTTAACAGTTCTTTTCCATTTTTTGCTTCAGTTGGAAAACTTCTTGGTTTAGAAAATTGACCCGCTATTCTTCCAACTTTCACAACAGGTACAGATGCCGAGGAAGTTAAAATAAGAGCCATTTGTAAAATTACTTTAAAAGTATCTCTTATATTGTCCGGATGAAATTCTGCAAAACTTTCAGCGCAATCACCCCCTTGTAGAAGAAAAGCCTTGCCCTCAACTACTTGGGCTAACTGTTCTCTAAGCGATCTTGTTTCTCCAGCGAACACTAAGGGAGGAAAATCTCCAATTTTTCCCAAAACCATTTGAAGTTCTTTTTCATCTTCATATTTTGGAATATGTTTAACAGGATAACTCTTCCAGCTATTTTTTTTCCACTTCTTCATAATTCAACTATAAATATATACCCATTGTTTATAAGTCAAACCCTTCAAGTAACCAATAATATGGTAAAAAGCGTTTTATTCGACGGTAACCGATTTTGCTAGGTTTCTAGGTTTATCTATGTCACAGTTTTTAAATGATGCAACATAATAGGCCAACATTTGTAATGGCAAGGTCAAAAGAAATGGTTTTATATAATCATTACACTTTGGAATATTAAATTTATATCTAATATTTTCGCTAATAATTTCACTATCGTCATCGGTAAACAAGATCACTTTTCCACCTCTTGCAATAACTTCTTGCATATTTGAAATTGTTTTTTCAAAATATTTGTCTTTTGGAGCCAAAACTACAACAGGTAAACCATCTTCTATTAATGCTAGTGGCCCATGTTTCATTTCTCCCGCTGGATAACCTTCGGCATGAATATATGAAAGTTCCTTTAATTTCAAAGCACCCTCCAAAGCAATTGGATAAGAAAGACCCCGACCTAAAAACATGGTTCCTTTTGAATCAACAAAATCTTTTGCTATAATTTGTATTTCATTTCTTTTTGCTAAAACTTCTTTAATTAGTGATGGTAAATTGTTGAGATCATTTATGCTTTTTATGTAATTTTGATCTGTTATTTCATTTCTAATTTTAGAAATTTTCAAAGATATTAAATACAAAACCAACATTTGACCAATAAAAGCTTTTGTAGATGCAACTCCTATTTCTGGACCCGCATGAATTGGAAGAACAAAATCAGCGGCTCTGGCAATTGAACTTTCTACAACATTCACTATTGCGCATGTATTTGCTTTATTTTTTTTACATAAGTCTAAAGCTGCAAAGGTATCAGCTGTTTCACCAGACTGTGAGACAAATATATAAAGGTTATTTTTTTTGAATTTAATTTTTCTATATCTAAATTCAGATGCAATATCAGTTTCAACAGTAATTGAAGAAAGCTCTTCAAATAAATATTTTGCTATTAAACATGAATGATAAGCTGTGCCACACCCTATTAGCGTAATTCTATTTATTTCATTTGGATTAATAGGAAAATTATAAAAATTTATATCTTTTCTCAAATGATCTATATATTCTTTTAAACAAGTTTTTGATGTTATTGATTGTTCATTAATTTCTTTAGACATAAAATCTTTGAAATCACCCTTGGTAGTTTTATTTTCATCGTTTGATAAAGTTAATATTTCTTTATTAATTTTATTTTTTTCCGAATTATAAAACTCGACTTTATCTTTAGTTAAAATACAAATTTCTCCATCCTCCAAATAGGAAATTTTATTTGTCATCGATTTAAGAGCATATGAGTCGGAGCCAATATAATTTTCTTCATGGCCGTATCCAACGGCCAGAGGACTTCCTCTCCTGGCACCTATAACAATATCTTTAAAATTTTTAAAAATAATCCCAAGAGCAAAACTTCCCTCAAGTCTTTCTAGAGTTTTGTGCACTGAATCTAGGATGTCATAATTTTTTAAATAACTTGTTAGAAGTAGAGTTATTACTTCGGTATCTGTTTGTGATTTAAACAAATAATTTTTCTCTATTAGTTCATCTTTTATTGAATTTGAATTTTCAATTATTCCATTATGTACAACAGATACAACCTCTGATGAGTGCGGGTGAGCATTGATTTCATTAGGAATACCGTGAGTTGCCCATCGAACATGGCCAATACCTAAATTTCCTTTTGATGGATTTTCAAATAAAATTTTTTCTAGATTGTTAACTCTCCCGGAACATTTTTTTTCACTTATTTTACCATCATCTATAGTTGATAGACCCGCGGAGTCATATCCTCTGTACTCAAGTTTTTTCAATGCTTCAATTATATTTCCAGATACAGGTTTAGTACTGGCAATTCCAATTATTCCACACATAAATTAATTTTATTTATATTTTTTTTTCTCAATTTGTTTAGCTCTTGCTAAGACCAAAGATCCTTTTCTAACATTTTTTGTTATCACAGAACCGGCTCCTACAACAGATTTTTTTCCAATTGTCACGGGAGCTACCAAAGAAGAATTGGAACCAATAAAAACTTCATCTTGAATCTTTGTTCTATTTTTTCTTTTACCATCATAATTGCAAATTATTGTCCCGGCGCCTATGTTTGTAGATTTTCCAATTGTTGTATCGCCAACGTATGATAAATGGTTTATCTTTGATCTGGCTCCAACTCTGCTATTCTTAATTTCTACAAAATTTCCAACTTTGGATCCTTTAGATAAAATTGCACCAGGTCTAATTCTGGAAAAAGGTCCTACCTTTACATTGTTTTCAATTGTTGCATTTTCAATGTGTGTAAATGATAAAATCTCTACATTACTTCCAATTTTTACCTTTGAACCAATTACAACATAAGGATTGATAACAACATTTTTTCCAAATCTTATGTTTGATGATAAAAAAATTGTCTCAGGAGCAACTAACGTAACCCCTTCTTTCATAAATTTATTACGAATTTTTTCTTGCTTTTGTCTCATTTGGTAAGCAAAATTTTTTTTATTTTTTGAGTTCATAAAGTATTCTCTTTACATTAGTAAATAAATTATAATAACTCACAAAATATTTCTTAAAAATACTTTACGAATGACTCAGAAATTTACAATCTTATTTGATTTAGACGGTACACTTGTTGATACGGCACCGGATCTAATGAATGCCCATAACCATGTAATGAAAAAATTTGGTTACAAAACTAAAACTACCGATGAAATTAGAGCAATAGTTGGAAAAGGTGCAAGAGCTTTATTAGGGAGATCAATTTGGGGGGAAGCAAAAAAAGAATTTGGTAAAATAGAAGATGAAAATGTTAAAGATGAAATGGTTAAAGAATTTATAGATTACTATGGAAAAAATATAATCAATGAAAGCAAACTCATAAATGGTGTTGAAGAATTTTTGAAATGGTGTATTTCAAAAAAAATATCTATGGGTGTTTGCACAAACAAACAGGAACATCTTGCAATTGATTTACTAAAAAAAATCAAAATTTATGATTATTTTGAATATGTTGCGGGAGGAAATACTTTTGAAGTTTGCAAACCAAATTCAAGACATCTAACAAATATAGTTGAAATTTTAAATGGAGATTTGAAAAAAACTTTAATGATTGGTGATAGTGAAAACGATACAATTCCTGCAAAGGAAGCTTCTATACCGGTTATATTACTTGATAATGGTTATACTGAAAAAAATGTTGACGAAATTTATTATGATCATTTGGTAGAAGATTTTATTGGTATTGAAAAAATTGTGTCTCAATATTTAAATGATTGATATAAATCTTTTTTTTGCTCTAGTTAGTTTTTATTTTGTAATGTTTATTACTCCAGGACCAAATAATGCAATGTTGACTGCATCTGGAATAAAATTTGGCTTTAAAAAAACTTTACCACACCTTATAGGAATACCTTCTGGGCATATTGTTCAAATTGGTTTGGTGTGTTTGGGCTTGGGAAAAATTTTTCAAATATATCCAATAATACAAGATGTATTAAAATATTTTTGTGCATTCTATATGCTATATTTAAGTTATAAAATAATAGGCTCTTTCAGTGACCAAAATAAAAATAATTCTAGACCCTTAAAATTATATGAGGCTTCATTATTTCAATTTATAAATCCGAAAGCTTGGGCTATTGCATCAGCTGTAGCAATTGGATTTTTCCCTAAAGAAGAAAATTTATTATTTGCAGTTTTGTTTGCTACATTAACTGGTGCCTTAGTTTGTTTTCCTTGTATATGTGTGTGGGCTCTGTTTGGTTCTTCAATTAAATTGATCATAAAAAACAAGACAATGAAGAAAATTATTGAATATTTTATGGCATTATTATTATTTTTAACCTCTATATATATTGTAATAAAATAATTTTTTATGAAAACTCATTTAATTAAAAGTTATCCATCAAAATTTAAACTTTCTAAAAAAAAACAACTTGCGTGGAAAATTGCCGAAGTAGCTGCAGACAATGTTTCCTTAAACAATGAATGCATTGAAATGGTAGTTAATAGAATTATTGATAATGCAGCTGTAGCTATTGCTTCACTAAATAGAAAACCAGTGATTTCAGCTAGACAAATGGCTATTTCACATCCTAGAAAAAAAGGTGCAACAATTTTTGGAATAAGCTCAAATAAATTATTTGATTGTGAATGGGCAGCTTGGGCTAATGGAACTGCGGTAAGGGAACTTGATTTTCACGATACTTTCTTAGCAGAAGATTACGGTCACCCGGGAGATAATATTTCTCCCATTTTAAGTGTAGCACAACAAAAAAAGAGAAGTGGCTTAGATTTGTTAAAAGCAATTATTACAGCCTATGAAATCCAGGTAAATTTGGTAAAGGGAATTTGTTTACATAAACATAAAATTGATCACATTGCTCATTTAGGTCCAAGTGTTGCTGCGGGACTTGGAACTTTATTAAATTTAAAGACCAAAACAATTTATCAAAGCGTACAACAGGCCTTGCACACCACTGTATCTACTAGACAATCTAGAAAAGGTGAAATTTCAAGTTGGAAAGCCTTTGCTCCAGCTCATGCTGGAAAGTTAGCAATCGAAGCTATTGATAGAGCTATGAGAGGTGAAGGTGCACCCAGTCCAATTTATGAAGGTGAGGATAGTGTGATCGCTCAAATATTAGGCGGGAAAAAAGCTTTATATAAAGTACCACTACCGAATAAAAATGAACAAAAAAAAGCTATTCTAGAAACTTACACAAAAGAATATTCTGCCGAATACCAAGCTCAGGCATTAATTGATATTGCAAAAAAAATTAATAATAAAATCAACGATTTATCAAAAATTAAAAAAATAGATATACATACCAGTCATCATACTCACAATGTTATAGGCACTGGAGCAAATGATCCTCAAAAAAATGATCCTAGTGCTAGTCGTGAAACTTTAGATCATTCCATAATGTATATTTTTGCTGTTGCTCTAGAAGATGCTAATTGGCATCATATAAATTCATATACTAAAAAAAGAGCCAATAGAAGGAGCACCATTAATCTTTGGAAAAAAATTGAAACATTTGAAGATAAAAAGTGGACAAAAAAATATCACCATCCCAATCCTAAAAAAAAATCATTTGGAGCTAAAGTAATAGTAAAAATGAGCAATGGAGAAAAAATAATAGAAAGTTTAGATAAAGCTAATGCTCATTCTTATGGTAGTAGGCCATTTAAAAGAGAAAATTATATCGAAAAATTCAAAACTTTAACTGATAAAGTTTTAAATTCATCTGAAAGCGAAAGGTTTTTGAGAGATGTTCAAAAATTAAAAATATTAAAACCAGATGAACTTCATAAACTAAATATTGAAGTTAGTCATAAATATTTAAAGAAAAATAATGTTAAGGCTATT
>Ga0208894_1001221_pt1 | contig 15715 bp, 7 predicted proteins | sample ETNtaG_12_FD_185752 | JGI IMG/M metagenome (GOLD analysis project Ga0208894, IMG submission 185752) | Marine microbial and viral communities from oxygen minimum zone, Eastern Pacific Ocean - ETNP201306SV49 (SPAdes) (version 2) | ecosystem: Environmental > Aquatic > Marine > Oceanic ... | reverse complement strand
TAAGCAGCTAAAATACGAAAAATAGCCTACCTATTTTGCAGTACTCATAGAATAGGGCACATCTTTTATTTGAGAACCCCAATTAAAATTTGGTTTGCCGCCCATACTAAAAATAATATCAGCACCTTCTCTTAAATCTTTATGAGAAAACCAATTTTTTGTGTATTCTGATTTATTAAGCTTAACGTGATTTACATACACGCTAGATTTATTATTATTTTTTGCATCTATATTTATCTTATTTCCATTATTTAATGTGATTTCCATTGCTTCAAATAATGGGCTTCCAATAACATATTGCCCTGTAACAGGTGCTACAGGATAAAATCCCATAGCTGAAAAAAGGAACCATGCTGATGTTTGGCCATTATCTTCATCTCCACAATAACCATCAGGACCATCACCATATAAATTGTTTAACACATGTCTTACTTTTTCTTGAGTTTTCCATGGCTCTTGGACATAATTATAAAAATAAATTGCATGCTGAATAGGTTGATTCCCATGAGCATACTGCCCCATATTAACCAATTCCATTTCTACTATCTCATGAATCTTAAAACCATAATAAGAATAATCAGAGGTTGGAGCTGCTGTAAATACCTCATCAAGTTTTTTAGTGAAACTCTTTTTTCCACCCATTAATTCTATAAGGCCTTTGGGGTCATGAAGTACTGACCATGTATAATGCCAAGCACTCCCTTCAGTAAAAGCTCCTCCCCAGGCATCGGGTTTAAATGGTGCTTGAAATTTTCCATTTTTTAGTCTTCCACGCATAAAATTTGTAGAAGAATCAAATACATTTTTATAATAGCTAGATCTTTTCTTGAACATCTCGATTTCATTTTCAGGTCTATTTAATATTTCTGCTAATTTCCAAATTGAAAAATCGTTATAAGAATATTCTAATGTTCTTGCAACATTTTCATTAATAGAGGAATCGTATGGAATATAGCCCAAATCATTATATAAATTTGCCCCTTTTCTTCCGACTGAACTTAGTGGTCCTTCATTCTTAGAGCTATTAAGTATGCCATGATATGCTGAGTCAATATCAAAATCTGTAATTCCTTTAATATAAGCTTCTGCTATAATTGATGCAGAATTTGAGCCTATCATACAATCTCTATGTCCTGGACTTGACCATTCAGGAAGCCAACCGCTTTCTAAATATGGATTCACCATAATCCCCTGCATTATCTCACCTAGCTTTTCAGGATACAATAAAGTATAAAATGGGAAAACTGCTCTAAAGGTATCCCAAAAACCATTATCAGTATATAATGGGCCGTCCTCTATTTTTCCATTGTATGGGCTGTAGTGAATTTGTTTTCCATTGCTGTCAAATTCATGGAATTGTCTTGGAAATAAAATGGTACGATAAAAACAAGAATAAAATTTAATCTTGTTTGAAAGGTCATGGTCAGAATTTCCAGTGGAAACTCTAATTTTTGAAAGCTCATTGTTCCATACTTTTCTTCCTCCATCAATAATTTGATCAAAACCTAAATTGTTTGGCAACTCTCTTCTCAAATTTATTAAAGCCTGTTCATGGCTAATAAATGAAGATGATATTTTAGCTTTAATTATCTGATTATCACTTGCGTCAAAAGTAATATATGCCCCTACATGTTCTCCTTTAAGAATTTGCTTAGAGCTTTTAATTCCGCGCTTATCCCAAGTTCCAGAAGTTAGGAATGGTTTATTAAATTCAATAACAAAATAATTAGCAAAATTTTCTGGTACTCCGCCAGAGTTATTCCTTGCAATTCCTATTATTTTATTTTCCTCTGGAATAACTTTAATTTCTGAATTTTTAAAAAAGGCATCAACAATAAGATTAGCATTAGATGTCTTTGGGAATGTAAATTTAAAAAATGCTGATCGATCAGTTGAGGTAAACTCAACTGTAGTTTGCAATTCATGCAATAATACTTTATAGTAATGTGGCTCGACTATTTCATTTTCATGAAAAAAGGCTGTTTTTCTCTGATTTTCAAGGGGTTTAATAGGCCCAATACTAGGCATAATTGAAAACGCCCCATAATCATTAATCCAAGGGCTAGGCTGGTGGGTTTGCTTAAAGCCAAGGATCTTCTGGGCTTTGTATGTATATGTCCAACCATCTCCCATTTTCCCTGTTTGTGGGGTCCAGAAATTCATTCCCCAGGGCCGTGCAATTGCCGGATACGTATTGCCATTAGATAAATCATGTGAAGAATCTGTTCCAATTAAGGGGTTTACATATTGGACTAAATCTTCATCATAATTAACATCATTATTGGCTATCAAAAAATTTGAAAACAAAAAAATTAATATAAATATATTGGCTCTATTCATAAATTTAATAAACAATTGAAGCGGGTCTAAACTTTTTATCCTTGCCAAAATCATAATTTGGTTTTGGCCCCATTATAAATCTTAATTCTCCACCACTCATAATTAGATCGTGGGTAATATATGAATATCTGTATTTCTTTCCATTTAGTAATACAGATTGAATATATATATTTTTGTCAGAATTTTTTTCTGCAATTATTTTAAATACTTTTTTCTTAGGTAAATTAATCGATACTTCATCAAATAGTGGTGAGCCAAAAACATATGCTCCGTTTGAAGGATTAACAGGATAAAACCCCATAGAAGAAAACATATACCACGCTGACATTTGACCACAATCTTCATTTCCAGACAATCCATCCGGTTGATCAGTATATAATTTGTTAGTAATATATCTTACTTTATCAGCAATCTTGTAAGGCCTCCCTGAATAAGCATACATATAAGTGGTATGATGACTAGGCTCATTTCCATGAGCATACTGTCCAATTAGTCCCGTGATATCCATAGAAGCCCCTTCTTCCTGCTCAGAAGACATACTAAATAGTTGATCTAATTTTTGAGTATATTTTTCATCTCCACCTAGAAGCTCTATTAGGCCTTCAGGATCTTGTGGCACAAGCCATAAATATTGCCAAGCATTTCCCTCACAGTAATCGTTCACTCTATGCTGTGCCGATACAGGGTCAAATGGAGTTCTCCAGCTTCCATCTGATAATTTGCCTCTCATAAATTTTGTTTTAGGATCAAAATATTGTTTATACGATTTTGAGCGATTCAAAAAATACTGATAATCCTCTTGCTTATTTAATTTTTTTGCTAATTGAGCTATTGCCCAATCCCCAATAGCATATTCCATGTTACTTGCAACAGATTCTGCCATAAAATCTGCTGGGATATATCCGTATTTCATTAGATCTTTTACTCCTGGTTCAAAGTCTCCTGTTGCGCTAGTTTTAACAGCTTCAAATACTTCCTCTAAATCAATTCCTGGAAATCCTTTTAAAGAAGCATCGACCACAACGGGAATGGCACTATATCCTGGCATTGTATTTGTTTCATTGCCTCTTAAGTGCCAAACAGGTAATTTGCCTTGATGCTTAAAAATTTTAAGCATTGAGTTAACCATATCGCCAACCCTTTCAGGATGAGTTATTGTATAAAGAGGGTGAGCAGCTCTATATGTGTCCCATAAAGAAAATAGAGTATAATTAGTAAAAGCGGTGTCCTTGTATACTTTTTTATCTGTTCCTCTATATTCACCATTAATATCATGATACAAGTTAGGAGCAATCATTGTGTGATACATGGCTGTGTAGAATACTCTTTTATTTTTTTCATTATCAGTCTTAATATTAATTTTTGAAAGTTCAGCATTCCATTTTTGTTCAGCTTGAGTTTTAGTTTTATTAAAATTCCAATGAGGTATTTCACTCATTAAATTATCTAAAGCATTATTAGAACTTACTGTGGAAACGCCCATTTTTACGTAAATTTTTTCATTTTCCTTAGTAGAAAATTCTAAAAATCCTTTTACATATTTCCCTTTTAACTCATTCTTATAGTGTCTCTGATTTCTGTCATAAACAATAAAATCAGTTACTGGCTTAGATATAATAAGTGTAAAATATTCTCTCTGATCAGAAGCCCATCCAGAAGAAAATCTATAGCCTTGAAAAATAGTGTCGTTAACTTTTTTTAAATATGTTTGAGTTGGCCTATCAGCACTTCCTTCACCTAGATCGATAATAACCCTAGATTTATTAGTGGAAGGGAATGTATAGCTATGAAATCCGACTCTTTCGCTTGCAGTTAATTCCACGTCTATACCATATCTTTCTAAATAAACCTTATAATATCCTGCACCAACAAATTCTTTATCTTTTCTATATAAAGATGAATATCCTCCCATGTGATTATTTTGATTCCCCGCATTAATTTTTAATTTTCCTGTAGCTGGCATAATGGTGAGCTCACCTAAGTCAGACATCCCTGTTCCGCTCACATTCAAATGACAAAATCCTTTAACAATACTATCAGAATAATGATATGATGAAGACCAGTCCCACCCTTTGTTAAAATTAGTAGGTCCAACCTGTACTCCTCCAAAAGGGACTGATGCTCCTACAAAAACATGGCCGTGCCCTCCAGAGCCTATAAATGGATCTACATATTTAATAAGGTCCTTTTCTATACTGGGGACACTATTAATAAACAAAAAATTTAAAACTATTATCGTCAATAATATTGTTAGTGCATTTCTTGATATTTTTTTCATAATCAATTTCTAATTAAAACTTGGAGAAGCGTTATTCTTCCCCCAATCTGAAGTATTCTTATTTATCATTTCATAATTCAAAGTACCTCCTTTATTAATTTTCTCCCACGTAATCCAAGTGGAGTTATGTAGCTTTTTATTAAACTCTAAAGATTTAACAAAAAAACTGTCTGCTCCAGATTTTTGAATTCTCAAAATCTTGTCATTAGGTAAATTAATTAAAATATCTTGAAATTGAGGAATGTTAATTGAAAACCCTCCAACGCCAGGAATCATAGGATATAAACCAATAGAGGCAAAAACATACCAAGCCCCCATTGTTCCCAAATCATCATTTCCTGGAAGACCTCTCACGCTGCTATTATATTCTTGATTTAAAATTCTATCAATAGTTTTAGATGTTTTTTCAGGCTTATTAATCCAATTATATATCCATGGGACATGAAAATCTGGCTCATTCCCCGCAGCGAACCAATCCTCTTCATACTTGGCGTCTAGTCTTGTGAATAGTGTGTCTAGTCTTTTTTCTGCTGCTTGATTGCCTCCTATTATATCTACAATCCCTTTAAGATTATAAGGGACCATCCAAAAATAATTTTTGTGGGTTCCTTCTCTCCAGTCATGATTTATATTCTTCCAAACTCCATTTGGAAATTTTGAATTTAGCCATTTAATTTTAGGATTATATATGTTTTTCCAATTCTGGGCTCTATTAATAAACATAGCAGCTTCTGAAAATTTTGATAACGCTTGAGCTGCAAATTGACCAATGGCAAAATCTGAAGACGTGTATTCCAACATCATTGATGCAAAGGTGTGTCCATTGTTTATATATTCTTCAAGATATGGTCTAATTTCTTGCTTTTGCGAATACAATCTAGGAATCATAGCCCCTTTATACATATAGTTATATGCTTTTTTGTGATCAAAATCTTTTGCTCCAAAAGTATAAGAATTTGATATTAAGATTGGGGTAGGATCTCCTTGCATTATTCCTGTTTCAATATTAGCTAATATCCATCTTCCGTAACCCCCCGCTTCTTCAGCAAAATTAACTAGTGATTGCATCATATCACTACTTTGTTTTGGGAATAGCATGGCTAACAATTGCCCTTGTGTTCTATAGGTGTCCCATACGCTAAAAGAGCTATAATGATCTCTAGTTTTGGCTGTTTTATGTGTCTGAAAATCTGCCCCCATATATTCTCCATTAATATCACTTACAATATTTGGATGCACCAGACTATGATAAAAGTGAGTATAAAATTGTATGAGTTTATCATTGTCGTCTGTAGTAATTTTAATTTTACTTAAATGCTTGTCCCAAACACTCTTAGTTATGTCCAAATATTGATGAAAAGCTAAATTTAAATTTTCTGATACTAGATTTTCCTTAGCATTTTCAATAGATACAAATGATATAGCTATCCTGTAATTTACTTCTTTATTATAAGAAGTATCGAATGTAAAAGCTCCTCCAGAATTTCTTCCCTTACTAACTAATTCCTTTGAAATATTCCTTCCGCTCCATGTACTGGTTTCATTTGCTGGTCTATCAAATTCTGCAGCAAAATAAATTTTATATGGAATCTCAGTACCACAGAATTCTCCGCCTTGAGTAAACCCCTCACAAGTAGAATTCGAGGTAATATTTATCATCGCCTCTTTAATATATCTTGGATCAGAAGAATTAATTCCCGATCCAATTATTATAGTGCCATCATCCAAATTATTAAATGTAAATTTAGCTATGCCCGATCGTTTTGTAACAGTTAATTCACTTTTAATATTATCCTTCATGTCTACTGATAAATATCCTGCTGAAGCATTATTAATACTGTTAAATGAAGAAAAGTCATTCATGTCAAAAGGGGATTCTTTTAAAGAGCCTGCTAAAGGTAATACAGGAAAATTTCCAAAATTAGAACAACCTGCTCCGTTTAATTGAGTAATTACAAATCCCTTTTGAGGAGAAAAAAAACTTGGAGTAAATTGAACCATTCCAAAAGGATAACATGCGCCAATAAAAGAATATCCACAAGCCAATGCATCGCCTTTTGAGCCAATGGTAGTATCAACAATATTTGAATACTGCTGAGAATAGGAAAAAGCAAAAGCTAAATAAAAGACCAGGAATATATTTCTTTTCTTAATCAAGTTAATATGAGTTTAAAATTAATCTGAAGGGAAAGCGCCCATTCCATGAAATGTCATTTCAATAAATTGACATCCACTACCAACTACAGTAGAAACATATCTAACTCTTATAAATCGATACATTGGCCCTGGAGGTATTTCAAATTCTGCAGAGTTTGAATTGGCTCCATCTATAGCCTGTTCTGTTATTAATTGCCATCCTGCATCCTGAAATGCTGTAGTTGAAACAGGATTAGAGACAACATTATTTCCTGAACTTTCAAATATTGGCAGTGTCTCTGCTCCGTCTAAATTTTCTATGCCCCAAATTTGGAGCAGAGTAGGATTGTTCCCGGCATAATTCCACGTAGGTCTAAAATCAAATTTTCCACTAGTTAGTTGTGTCATAGCTCCAAGATCTAATGTAAAGTGGCCGGGTAATGAGTTTTCTCCAGAATGATAACCATAAACATCTCCAGACCAAAAATTACTGCTATCCCATAAATATGATGAAGGATTTGCTCCATAAAAAGTGCCTGGATTATCACTTGGCATGTTAGCCATGTTAAATAAAGATTTATCTAGTTCAATCGGCTGGGTGTTTTCACCATAAAAAGTCAGTTCAGTTAGTTGAGCACTTTGCCCTCCTACAGAGCCAGCAACCCTAACCCTTAAATACCGTTTTGGTGTAGACACATTTGGCATTATAAAGCTTTGACTTTGCTGATTTAATCCATCTATTTGTCCCTCATATAATAATTGCCAGCCTGCATTTATAAATTCTGTAACATCGCTAGATGAAGTTTCTGCAAAATCCAAATTGTCCCTTCCCCAAAGTTGAATATCAGTAATATTATTATTAGCATTGGCCGCTGGGTCTAACATGTCTAGTTTTACTTTTCTTAAATCAGTTGTAACACCTAAATCCACTGTAAAATGAAAGGGGATACTCCCTGGTCCTGAATGATAAGTAAATGTGTCATCTCCATTCCAAGAGCTATTTTCATCAAATAAGTACTGGTCAGGATTGGCATTATTAAAAGTTCCCAAATTATCGCTTGGCATATGAACAAGCCTAATAAAGTTTTTATCTAAAGCAGAATAAGGTAGGTCTGGTAAAGTGTACTGCAGAGGGGCTAAGGATATGGAGTCTATCCCGTTTAACCCAGACTGAATTACAGAAGTAGTCTGCATATTGCCAAGGGGTTTTAAATTAAATAATTTAACCCTATTGTCTTCATAAAAAGCTGTATCACGAACAATTTCATCGTCTTCATTTTCATAATCAATTAAAGTAAATATCACATATTCTGATTCAGCATTTCCGTAAAAATTAACATAATCTCCATCCGATTCAAAAGAAAATTCTTCTACTTCTCTAGGGTCTTGATCGGAAACAAATACATCTCCAACAACACTTCCTGCAACTACTTGAGATACAGATAAATTTCCAGCAGGATCCTGAGTGGTTATACTAAACTCATAAGATTTTTCTTCTAAATTTGGAAGAATTAAACTAAATACCCCATTATCAATGGCTCCATCTTCTAGTTGGTAAGTATCTAATTGGTCTTCATATTCAACAATTATCTGATTTGAACTACCAAGAAACTGAGTCTGACCTTCCAATTGCGCCCTATAATAACCCGATCTAATTTGAAGTGTATCTAGCTTCCCTGCATATATTGTTTCTCCTTGCAAATATTCCTCATGAATTGTATCCATGTCTCCACAAGAAAAGCTAACGGCAAAAAACAAGCATACTACAGACGCCTTAACTAAATTTTCTATAATCTTATTTTTCGTATTCAATGTTTTTTCAATTAATTAATGTACCCCAAAATGATAGCTCTCCTATTACTGTCACCATTTGATTATTCCATGATTCAACATTTATTAATCTTATATAACGAATATTATGTTGACGTGCTTCAAAATCGAAAACAAAATCTTCGCCATTATCTTGATATTCATAATCTTCTTGTGTGTTTGATCCAGGGGGTAATCCAGAAGGTTTAAATGATTCAAACGTCCCCATATATATCCATCCTCCTCCTGGTTCGTCCGGATCATAGATAGGAAGACCATTTAGATCTTCTCTACCATAAATTTTAAATATTTTAGGGTTACCATGCTTATACAATTCTGATCCTCCCCTTTGATAAAGTTTAAATCTATTTAATTTTGCTGTTTGGCCCAAATCCAATGTTAGTTGGTGGGGCAAGGGTAAAAAATTTGTGTGACCACAATTCCATTGGTTACTCCAATAACCGTCCCATATTTGATTAGCAGAAAACCCATATTCGCTAAAACTCTCATCTCCAGGCATTGGTTCTATAGACCAAAAAGCCTTATCCATAAACATGTCTTCTAATGGGGTTACTTCAAAACTTCTTGTCGTTGTTTGATTTCCCCATTTATCTTCAACATAAATTACAAAAACTGTTGGCACAGCATCATATCCTCGAAAGCTATAAGAGCTATTAGCTTGGCTGGTATAAAAAGATTCTCTAAAAACTAAATTCCCGTCATTATCTAAAGTTGACATATTTAAAGAAACCTCTGCTCTGGTTGGATTTTCATATGCAATATTAATTCCTCCAAAATCTTGAGCACTAACCATAGAATTTAATATGGCGTGTATTGGCGCTTCTAATGGCGAAATGTTTGCCACAACTGGGTCTGATTCATTCTCTCCGCGATCTACAGCAACCACATCCACAGGAAATGTTCCTTCCTGAGCAAAACCAACAATACTCAAAGAGTCTATCACGGCCGAAACAATAACTTCTCTAGAAAGTTCATTTTCATCCTCAAAAGAAGCTCTAACATAAAGGAGATCATCATCTGTTGGGGGAGTAAAATATATAACTGCACCTCCAGGGGTATTAACAACCTGATTAATGGTAACTTTTCCAGGGGGGACTCCATCAGAACCATAGGGGCCGTGAGAATCCTCAGCACATGTCATCATAAAGATTAGTGTTCCTGTTGTTATTGCGCTAACAAAAAATCGATACTTAAGTTTTATACTATTCATTTTTATAATAATATTACCATCCTGGGTTTTGAACCAAATTAGGATTTCTTAATAATTCATTTTGGCTAATTGGCCATAGATAATCTTTTATTAAAAAATTTCTATAAAAAATATTTTCAATCTCATAAAATCCTTCGACATCAGATCGATATATATTCCATCCCCTAATAGGTTTGCTGAAGTATTCTCCAGCTAATTTCCATCTTCTAATATCCCAATACCTATAGCCTTCTAGCGCTAATTCTATCATACGTTCTTGTCTAATTATATCTCGCATCCCTTCCTTTGTTGTCGGTTTACTAGGATTATTTGAATACTGTGTCCATGTGCTAACAAGATCGGATCCCGCATCTAATCCTGCCCTGTGTCTTACTCTTTGAATATATTCATAAACCTCCGCATCAGGAGATTCTTTGGTTTCATTTAACGCCTCAGCATAATTTAAATACAAATCTGCCATTCTAATAATTGGAAAAGAATATCCTTTAATAGTCGATCCTTGTAAAGAGATTATGTTTTCATAGTGAACTAATTTCTTGGCAAAATATCCAGTAATGGAATAGATTTCAAAGCCATTTTTCCCAGATGGTGCTCCTGCCTTAGCATTTAGATGAGGAAGCTCTTCAATATTAGTAGTTTCTAATGAAAACCATTTTCCTCCATCAAATCCAATAGTAGAATAAAATCTAGGCTCTCTAAATAAATGTAATTTCGCAGTACTGTATTCATCCTCAATATAATATGTGTGATATTGATCATTTTCTGCAGTTGTTGTAACATCATAACGATTTGCATAATCCCAATTTATATCTTCATCAATTGGCACACCATTGCTTGTGTAGAATGTTTCAACCATATTAAGGGTAGGTGCGTGAGATTTCTTTGTATAGTTAAATAATGCTTGATGGTCAGGTGTCCACCTAGGCTGACTCCACTGCTGCAAGTCTCCAGTCCATGCTGGCTCAAAAGCCCATACAATTTCAGTATTAAAAGGGTCGGTTATACCTGCTCTATGGGAGAGTTCTTGTATAATTGTTTCGTCAATGGCTCCATTTATAGGTAGCTGATCTGTAAACTGATAAAGCATATGGCCATTAGACTCTGCTACAGTAATGGCGTCTAATAAAGCGTCTTTTGCAAGCATCCATTTATTAGCATCGTAGGTTTGACTAACCAAATGATTGCCGTTAGCATCTAATAGTTCACTAAAATCTGTATTACCATTAAAAATAGGGCTAGCTGCCAACACCAAGACTTTAGCTTTTAAGGCTTTTGCAATCGGAAGTGTTATTCTTCCTTGTTCCGTATAAATATAGTTGATTATTCCAGGCAAAGCTTCACTTTCAATAACCTCATCTAATAGTTCTACTATATACTCTACAACATCATCAACAGACTCTCTAGACACCTGTGCTTCTTCAGCTGATGCGCCGACATAAATATTTGTTTTAATTGTTGGTATCGGGCCGTACATCCTTAGTAACCAAAAATGATAAAACGCTTTTAAGACTTTTGCTTCCGCTAGCCATCGTTGTCTTTCTTCTTCTTCTAGTCCAGGAACAGAAACAAGGTTTTCTAAAAATATATTACAATCTCTTAGGGCAACATATAAACTAAATCGTGCTCCTCTGCCTCCTTCCCAATAATTTAAATAAGGGGATGTTACATTTTGCATGCCTTTAGCTAATCTAAAACTTGTTTCATTATTCATATAGAAATCATTTTCTGCATAATACCAAATTTCATCACCAGCTAATAAAGAAAAATTTTCTTCTATATGAGCATGTTCTGGGATATAGGTATAACAAGTAGATAAGAATCTTTCAGCTGTAGCTCTATTATTAAATGCTAAATCAATTGTTGCAATATTATCAGGGACTACGTTGAGAAAATCCTTTTCACAAGCCGAGAATATAATCACCATAAAAAGTAAAAAATATTTTTTCATTCTATTAATTAAAAGTTCATGTTTAGTCCTAAGTTAATTCCTCTTTGGATAGGATAGCCTAAGCCATTTCCACCCATCTCTACATCCCATATCTTAAATTTACTAATAGTAAAAAGATTAGTTGCGCTCAAATAAATTCTTGCTGACTCTAATTTAACTTTTTCAATAGTCTCTTCATTTACTGAATAACCTATTTCTAAAGATTTTAATCTTAAAAATGAGCCATCTCTTAACCACCATGTACTGTTTCTATTGTTATTGTCTATTAACTGGTCTGATAATCTAGGCCAAGCAGCATATAAATCTCTGTCATTTTCAGACCAATGATCATTTGCCCAAGCCGTAAGTAATGCGTTATTTCCAATAGCACTTCCACTAGTGTCTATAAAAGGGGATGTTCTATAGGCGTCTATAAAAAATGAAGATCTAGCAGAGCCTTGAAAGAAAAATGACATATCAAAATTTTTATAGCTAGAGGAAACTCCAAACCCATAAATAATTTCAGGTGTAGTTGGATATCCAATAGGCACTTCATCATTAATGTCAATTATTCCGTCATTATTTATATCCTTATATTTTATATCCCCAGGCATATAGTCACCAAAAGTTTGAAGTGGAGAGTTTGCAATATCTGCGTCGTCAATAAATAACCGCTCAGCTATGTATCCCCAGGGTTGAGATAAATTTAATCCTATTCTAGATCTCCATGGTAGTCCAGCAGTTACATAATCTAATTCCTCATATACTTCATATTGACTTGTGGCATAAGAAAAATTTGCTCTGGCAGAAATAAACAAATCACTGGTCAAATCATCTCTATAGTCAATAGTAAACTCAAAGCCTTTAGAAGAAGCTTCTCCAACATTAGCTCTAATAGGAGCCTGTAGTCCCATAGTGGCAGGAATTTGTGCCCGGTCCATTAAAATATTAGATCGGTATTCTGTAAAATAATCCGCTTGAAGGTCTACTTTCCCAAAAAGTCCAAGTTCAACTCCTAGATTCATCATAGTTGCTTTTTCCCAAGTAATTTGATCATTCGCATAACGATCAATGCTTACACCATTAACCCAATTGCTAAACTCCTGGCCAAACATTGACCCCATTGAGCCATTATTTAAATTAACTTGAGAGATATAAAAAAACCTATCTGAAGAACTCCCAATTTGATCATTTCCAACAAATCCATATGTCCCCTTAAATTTTAACTTAGTTACTATATCTTTATAGGGCTCAAAAAAATCTTCATTAGATGCATACCATCCAAAACCAAAAGAGGGGAAAAATCCAAAACGTTCACTCTTAGCAAATCGTTCAGAACCATTAAATCCGAAATTAAACTCACCAAAATATTTACTGTCAAGCGCATATGTAAAGCGCCCTGAAAGCCCCAAATTTCTGTAAGGAAGTGAAGTTTGTAAATTACCATTGTTAGCATATTTTTCTTCTCTAATAATTCCCACTAACATCCCCGAGACCTCGTGTCTATCATTGATTGTCCTATTGTAGTTTAGTGCACCCTCAAAATAAACTGTGTTTGCAATGGTTTTAGCGCCCTCATGATATTCAAGATACTCCGTTCCTTGATTGGGGTTTAAAGCTATTAATGCATACTGATCGCTTTGAAAATCATAATTAGCCAAGGTATAATAGAACGGATTGTATTTTCTTTCTAAATTATAGAACGAATATCTAGATGTGTTTACTAAAAGTCTTGCCTTAAGTCCTTTAGTAAGAAAATCTAAATTTTGCTTTATCTCAACAGTAGCTAGCACATTATTATAACTCTCATCTTTGTATCCCCTAATCATATTTGCATAAGGATTCAAATAGTCTCCAAATTGACCATAATTTCCGAACAATATATGTGTTGAATTCTGAAACTGGGCATCCGGATAATAATATTTAGGATAAAGAACGGGGTTGGTCTGCATGGCTTGTTTATAAACTTCCTCTCCACCATTTAATGGGCCATTATAATCATCAAAATTACCCGAAAACCTAACAGCAACTTCTGTAGTAGGCGTTAAATTGATATTGATATTAGATCTTAATGAAATTCTATTAAAATTAATATTGTTATTAAAATTATTTTGTGGCTCAATTCTTAAATTTCCATTATCAGTATTGACTGTACTGGCTAAATAATATCGCGCAATTTTTCCTCCTCCACTAACATTAAAATTAAATCGGCTATTTAATGTGTAATCTTTCAGCAATTCATCAAACCAATTTATAGTTGGATATGCCATTTTATTTCTATTAGGGTCTTGAGAGATTAATATTTTTTCTAATGAATATATCCTTCCTCCTAAAGGATCTCTTGTTGCCAATGCTTCATTATGCAAATTCATATAAGTTATTGGGTCTGATATTTCTACGTTTTTAGTTGCTGCAGAATAAGACTGCTCATAACGAACACTGACTTTAACTTTCCCCTGTTTACCTTCTTTAGTGGTTACTAATATAACCCCATTAGCGCCTCTTGCTCCGTATAGTGCTGTGGCTGTTGCATCTTTCATAATAGAGAAACTTGCAATATCATCTGGCTGTAGTCGAGCCAAATCTGTAGAGGTTGTTTCTATACCGTCTATTAATATTAAAGGAGATCTGGCATAGCCAAAAGTACTAACACCTCTAATAAAAAACTCAGCATTATCTCTTCCCGGTTCTCCACTTCTTTGATAGGCAATTACTCCAGCTATTCTTCCTGCAATGGAAGAGGTAAGGTTACTGGTGGGCACTCTTAATTCAACAGGATCAACAGAAGTTACTGCAGCTATTACACTTTGTTTTTTTTGTTCCCCATAAGCAACTACTGTAACCTCGTCTAGGCCGAAAAGATCCTCTTCCATTTCAATGGTCAAATTTCTTTGTCCATTAAGCTGTATTTCCTGAGTAATAAATCCCACATAACTAATTATTAGGGTAGCGTCTGATTTTGCTTTTATTATGAAATTTCCGTCAAAATCAGTAACCGCTCCGTTATATGTTTTGACGTCTTCTAGGATATTTACACCAGGCAATGGAATGCCTTGATTGTCTGTAACTGTTCCTGTTATTATTTCGCTTTGACTATAAGAAACAAATGGGCTTGATAGGAACAAAAAGAATAAAAATCTTATAAATCTACAATTCATTATTTTCATCGTCCTATGGTTACGTCACCAATATAGCAAATATAAAACACTTTTAAAATTGGCTTTTATAAAAATTGGCTGCCATTACAATTTCCTACAATTTATTAGCAATTTTAATATTTTTCTTCTATATTAATTTAGAATAATTAAAAATTAACGCTATGAACAAAACTACTCTTGTTCTTTTTTTTACTTTTATTTTAACCTTTTCAGCAAAAGCACAGGTATTGACTATTGCTGAAAATGCTACTGTAGAAGTTAAAACTGGAGCCACGCTTAACGCTGGAGGATTAGAATTAGTGCCTGAGAATGACTACACAATCACAGGGCCAAATCATGTTGAAAAAGATTTAACCGCAATATCTATTGGCGGAGTCGAATCTATGGCTAGACATTATGAAATGGCAGAAGATTTAACCGGGTACGAAGGGACTATTGTTTATAATTATGAAGATGCAGACATGAATGGAATTGACCATTTTGCAGCACTTCAAGTTCTAAACACCTCAGGCGGATCATGGATGAATTATGCTGATGAGGACAGTGCAGACTATACTGTTACTCACATGTTTCAATCATCTGTTCAAATTAAAGCTGTAACTGCTAATGATGCAACGTTGAGTATTGAGACGGTAGATGGAAATATGAGTATTTCTATTTATCCTAACCCAACAGCAGCAATATTAAATGTGAAATTTGACAAAGATCTAGAATTAACAATTTACAATTTGCTGGGTCAACAAGTATTACAATCTAATTCAAAAACATTAGATATTTCAGGATTAAATGATGGAACATATATTCTTTCTGCAAAGAATCTTGAAAACAATACTACT
>Ga0208894_1001214_pt1 | contig 15759 bp, 13 predicted proteins | sample ETNtaG_12_FD_185752 | JGI IMG/M metagenome (GOLD analysis project Ga0208894, IMG submission 185752) | Marine microbial and viral communities from oxygen minimum zone, Eastern Pacific Ocean - ETNP201306SV49 (SPAdes) (version 2) | ecosystem: Environmental > Aquatic > Marine > Oceanic ... | reverse complement strand
TGAAAAACATGTTCCAAGTGAACATCGGCATATCCCAAATACCCATACTCGGAACTCGATGACGAAGAATTGTCACGAGGAAGTTAATCGTAGAAGCACTGACTGAGAGGATTAGTAATACTAGACCTGCCCCAGCAAGAGAGACACCAGAACCTGGATTATACTCAACGCTTGTTAGTGGGGAATAAAATGTCCAACCGACATCAGCAGCGCCCTCAAAGAAGAATCCAGAGGCTGCGGTTAATCCGCCAAGAACTAGAGTCCAAAACGAAAACGCATTCAGTCTTGGAAATGCCATATCTTTAGCTCCAATTTGAAGTGGAACTATGTAATTCGCAAAGGCGAATGACATAGGAGATACAGCGAACAGTACCATGACTGCTCCATGCATGGTAACTGCTTGATTGAATAAATCTCCAGTCATGAAGTCATTATCGGGTACAACTAATTGCAGTCGAACAAGCACTGAGAGTGCCATGCCAATAATTGCGAAAATTATTGAAGCCCAAAGATAGAGAAGACCTATGTCTTTGTGATTTGTAGTGGTTAACCAGTGCATTAACTCCTTCTTACCAAAATCTTCCTTACGATAAAGAACCACAACTATAGCAACGACGATTCCAAGTACAGACCCTACTATCAGTAACCATGCAGGATCGCTAATATCAATTACTGAGCCAGAACCTGCGTTCTGCCCCATTATTGTGAATTTTTCCTCGTTCCATTCATCTCCTGCAGAAGTACCATCACCATCTACTGAATTTACTAGTAAAACAAAGTCAGCTGAAACCTTGTCCGAAGTTGGTGCTTTCCAATCTATAGTCCAAGTTCTTTGGTCGTTACCAAGTTCTGTGTGAACTGCTGCATTCTCAAGAATTTGAGTCGAATCATCTGTAGTTGTAAAAGTACCATAATTTGACTTCAGATTAAATCCACCATGGTTATCACCTGTAGCCTCAGGACCTCCTGTGAAACTAATTGTTAGAGTATAGACTTCATCGGCCATGAATTCTTCAGGAATACCCTCAACTGTGATTGCTACATCATCGGTGGGTGCTGCTCCATGACACAGGCAACCAGAAGTTACTGTTGCTCCTGATATTCCTCCCGGCAATGCACTCATCTGTGGTGCTAGAGCCAGTAACATTCCAAATAGCAATATTAGAGAGATATATTTCTTGTAATTAGTATTCATGCACTCACCTCCGAATTATACCAAGCATCAAAGTCATCAGCAGACATTACCTCGATTTCACCCATCATAATGGCGTGCTCATCACCACATAGTTCAGCACACCTAACAGGGAATATTCCGGTATCATCTGCATGAATCCAACCCACATTGACTCTGCCAGGAATTGAATCAATCTTGATTCTATGATCAGGTAAAGCAAAGGAATGGAATACATCACCACTAGTTACCTCAAAGACTACCGGTACATCGACTGGAATCTTCAATGCCTCTCCTGTGGCGCTATTAATAGAAGCACCATTCGGATATTGATAGTCCCAATAATATTGGTAACCTGTGACTTCAATTGTGAATGAGTCTTCAGTAGTTTCTGGTTCCTCGAAAAAGTCGATAGAATCGAAAGTAGAATCTGAAAGCACGAGAAGGAATAGCGCAATAACCATAGAAATGGCAAATGCACCTCTCTTACTTTCTCTAATCACGGGTGGCGCTCCTATTCTCATCTCTTCGCCCGAATCCTCACCATAGGACGTCACTAATAGATAGACGAAGTACGCATAAACAACAAGACCAATTACAGTCCCTAGACTCCAATATAGAGTGAATAATTCGTCATATTTATCCGCGTGAGCTCCAGTTCCACCAAGACCTTGGAACCAATTGAAGATTGAAGCAAATGTCATCATCAAAATAACTATTGAAGCGATAATAATTGCCAATTGCCGGCGCTCAAATCCCATCAGATCACCTCCAAATATACGATGAAGAACAATAACACCCAAACAGCATCAACAAAGTGCCAGTACATTATTATCGCACGAAAACTATCATGGCGAGGACGATCATAATGGCCCTTTGCCATTAGGAAAAGAACCGCTCCAATCATAATCAATCCTACAAGAACGTGTAGGCCATGTAATCCAGTAAGTGAGAAGAATGCTGTACCGTATGCATGAGATGACCAAATGAATCCAGCAGTAGAATACTCATACAATTGAATTACAAGGAAGGCTAATCCTAAGATAATAGTTAGAATGAGGAGTTTCTTTGATTTGTCGTATGCCTCCTCAAGATGGCATTCTAGTGCCTTATGGGCTGTGACTCCCGAAGTCAGAAGTAGGACCGTATTTATTGAAACTAGAACTAAATCATGCTCAATGCCAGACACAGGCCAGGAACCACCTACTGCTCCGGACCAGTTGATCGTATGCCATCGAGCCCAGAACCAAAAGGCAAAGAAAGCAGCAAAGATGATGGCTTCAGTAATAATTAGCCACAACATAGCCCAAGAGGCGTCTCCCCACTGTTCAAATTCAGTATTCTCCTTTCGATTAGGCCAGAGTTCAACTTCTTCTCCAACCCAGAGATATATCGAATAAACAAGAAGTGGAATTCCCAGTACTGCTAAAGGCCAAATTAACAAGCCACCAAGACAAAGTGTAATCGCTAAAGAAATAAGCAACGGTGCTATACTATTGTGTACTTCTCCATTCTTTATTGTTTGATTCTGAGTAATGGCTGCCTCTGACATGTTCATCCTCAACGCAACCTGATAATGATACATCATTAGATGAGACCCGAACAGATTCGGTGTAGTGAACCACACTAAGCAAAATGTAGATTTATTAAAAGACCGAACATGTTCGGTGGTAATTGCATCATTCTAAACTGCTTCGTGAGGATATAATGGACTTGTTTAGTTCGCGTTGGGTCGCTCTGAGTTCTTTCATTTGTCTAGCTATTTTTCTAGCAATTTCCCCACTGGTCTTACTAGGAGATGGTGGAGGTCAGATAGAAATTACATCAGATGATCTCAGTGAAAAACAATTAATCTCACTGCAATATCTTGATCTGGCTCGAAACGAAGCAGGGACTAGATTAGGTCAAACCACAATCACAAGTGCACTTCTAATTGACGAGGATTTGTTAATTGCTGGAACTTGGGAATCCGGAGCATTAGGGTTTGAGAATCAGAAAAATGCAGGGGGGAGAGATGGCTTTATTGCAAAAATAGATGATAATGGTACTTTCATAATAATGGGAGTTTTTGGTTCATCTGGTGAAGATTCTCTTATCGATTTTGAAATCAATGACGAGAAATTTATCGTGAGGGGATATTTACATGGAGATGGGGATTTTAGTGAAGAAAATCTACCAGCGAGAGGAATTAAAACAGTCTATGAAGCCCACCTACAAGATAATGATTGGACTGGTGCTTGGTACATTGATGAAGAATTAATTCAAGGTGATGTTGGTCGTATTTGGTGTGGTTTCTAAGAAATGCCAATAGAACCCTACGAATATATTCGGTAGAATATCGCGAACGAACATGTTCGGAATTAGGGGGATAACTGAATTCCACTTTGGAGAATTGAAGAACGATGGCGCCTTACAGTGCAAGTGATGAAATTCAAACACTAATGAACCGTGATGTAATTGTAATTGGACCAGATGATGATCTCATTATGGCTGCTGCAAAGATGCACAAACAGGGAGTAGGGGCATTACCAGTGGTAGAAGATGGGATGAAGATTATCGGCATCTTGACTGAGAGAGATGTTTGTAGAGAACTTGGAAAAGGCTGTAGTAGAATAGAGCACGTTCTTGTCAAAGATGCAATGTCATCAGCCTTGGTATACGTTCAACCAGAAGAAACTCTAGACGGAGTTATTGCACGCATGAGTGATTATCACTACAGAAGAATACCTGTTGTAAAGAATGGTCAATTGGTAGGAATTATTAGTCAAACTGATTTTCTTAATCACTATCCTGAATTAATTAGTTCACATTCTTGGTGAAACACTCTAGAATATCGGCTATATTCACTGAGATTCTTTCAGCCAAACCTTCATTGTGCAAGTTTGGCAAATTGGTCTACTGGTTATCTCACCACATTCTTGACAATGAGAAACTTCAGTATGTGGATCTATATTTGCCGCTCGATGGAGTTCACGAATTTGCTCTAGTGCGTGGAGTAGTCCATGACGTGCACCAGGAGTTTGTTCCTCAAGTGAGGCAATTATTGAGCGGCTTTGTTGACGCATTGCGCCTTGTGCATGTGGGCAATCTCCATGATGAATAGGAAGACCCTTGCTGATGGCATGAGCATGTATTTCCTGTTCAGGAATCCATCGTAAGGGCACAATCCGAGGAGCCAGTCCTTCGATTGGGGTTTCTGTATGAGGTGCAAGACGAATTGAACGGTCAATCTCACCTTTCTGCAGGTTCATTAGAATTGATTGTGCCATGTCATCTAAATTGTGACCAAGTGCCATAACATCAGCATTTACCTTGTCGGCTAGAGCATTTAGGCTCTGACGCCTGAATACGCCACAGTATGAACAAGGCATCATGCCTTTTGCCTGCTCGTAATTTTCCGCCATTATAGGCATTCTACGAACAACCTCATCCATTCGCTCAAATTCCATTTCCTCATAACTCAAAGTGACAAACTCAATTGATAATGACTCTGCTAATTGCCGTGCGCATTCTAGAGAAGGAGCGCGATATCCATCAATTCCTTCATCTACACATCCAGCTATTATTTCCACATCTCTTCTCTTGCCAATGATATCAACTAGCATATCTAGAAGAACTGCAGAATCCTTCCCCCCAGAGATGCAAGCAAGGATTCGGAAGGGACTACCATCTTCATGTCGGGCATCTTTAGGAAGAATCAATTGTGTTCTGAGATCTTTTGATACACGTTTACGGATAGAATGAGCTAAATCTCTACCACAGAAATGTTGACCACTATACTGCTGATGTATGATTGCAGGCCGACTGCAACGACTACACTGCTCAACAGACAGGGCGGCGGCCATATCCATTGGGCTGACCACTGAGGCTTGAAACCAACTGTATGGCTATTGTTTGTTTGAATCGGTGGATTGATGGGGGATATTCAATTCAAACACAATATGAGTGAGGTACGCCCCCTGCCGGGAAGGGAAGAAAACCCAGGAAAAAGAACCTCACCTTGGTTGGACAGATTTGTACTAATCGGATTCCTAATTATCGCATATGAAATCAGTGATGAAGTTTTGAATTGGCTTGAACCTGAGATTGGTGTAGTCGCAATACCAATATCGCTAATCGGACTTTTCTTAGCTGCGGTTCTTGTTGCAGAAAAAACTCTGATTCTTATCGAAAAATTGCGTGGAATTCGCTAATTATAATCTTCAGTAACGGAACGTCGAAGACGCGATATTCCGGCCTCAATTAATCCGCTTACTCTCTGCCATGGAACAACATAACGCATTCCAGCAACAGTAAGAAGGAACAGCCCAGCAGAAATCACCTTACCATAGGTAAGTTGTAATTCTAATGACTCTGAAACCTGGCCACTCCATTGAGAGCCTTCCATTAACTGTACGATGTTTAACATAAAACTATCAAATTCAAGAGCTAAAGCAGTTGTCACAGTAACTGCAGCAATAATCGATATAGTATGAAGTAAATGACTATTGATTATATTTGAGAACTGTCGGACATATTCTGGATCTGACTTAGAAGCATCAGGTAACATTACTGCATATTGTAAATGACCAATTACTGCGTTACCACATTCATGGAAAATCAGTAAAAGGATTGCAATTTCTAATAATTCAAGAGCGAGGGGAGAAATTAGATTGCCATAAAGTGTTGCTTCGCCAATCTGGGCAGGGAGTGGGCGAAGACCTATGTTTGAGACCGCGTCAGTAATTCCCTCAAAGGTCAACAATGCATGAATTCCTATAACCATCAAATAGAATCCAACCGCCCAAACCAGAGAACGACGAGATAATGACCAGATTCCAATTAATCCTGTAAGTATAGGAGCGAAAACTACGCCTAGGAAAAATAACTCAATTCCTAACTGGATTGGTTGAAACAATAAATCAAGGTGATTCATGGATGAGTAAGAATTTCCAAATGGATAATGAACCCCAAAATCTAACATTGCTGATACCCAAGAAAAAATAAATGGCAACAGAGACCAAGCAATGACTGCTCCTGCAATTATACGATATGTCAAAGTCTTAAATTTCTCATTGCGAGATTGATAGAAAATCCAAAGGCCAGTAATAATGAAACACAAAACTAAAGGAATTATCAGACTTGAGATTTCTCCTGCTTCGGAATCAATACCCGTAATTATTCGTGGTAATATCAGACCATCATTATCGTCATTGATATTATCATCAAAAGATTGGTCTACCCAATTCAGGCCTCTAGTGTGTTCGTAAGAGGGACACCAGTCTCCACCCGAGTCAAGGAAATCTTCATCACATGGGCCATATATTTCTGACATCCGAAGTAGTAGTAAAATCAACGCGGCTGTTGCAATAGTCTGTAAAGTAAGAATTTGCCAACGCCTGCGTAATTTAGGTAAGTGCAATGTCTGATTTGGGGGTACGCTCTCCATTGCCATATATTCACCTCCATTTATGCTGTTTTTACTTGTAATAGAGCCTGAGACAATTCGATATCTGGCATCCAATCTATGACCTTGGCACCATAACCTGAAATTGCTGTAAGTCGATTCTGTCGTTCTAGTTTGAGAACCTCATAAGACATTCTAGGGATGCGACTAACCAAACGTTCGAGATCAATGCTACTTGGAGAGAGAACTATGACATCGTGCCCCTTACCTGCTAGATTTCTAATTGCAGATAATGTAGTTCCATCTCCCTCTAGACTACTGATTATGAAAACAGGGGAACCTCTTGAAATTCTCGAGGTCATTGCATTGGTGACTGCCTGAAGAGGCATGCTACCTTTTGGTTGAACTCCAGCAAGCATACTGAGAGTTTTGTAATACTGCTTGTCACCTGTCTCTGGAGGTAGGTAATTCATTCGATCTCCATAAGTAACAATTGATACTGAGTCTCTACGTCGAATGAAGTGATTCGCAATTGAAGCTGCTGCAACAGTTCCCATCTCAAGCGGATTTTTCAAAACCGTTCCAATGCGCGCAATATCTCGAATGTCAAGAATAATGAATACATCAGTTACAGCGTCTCTAGTTTTTTCATTAACCATCAACTCACCAGTACGAGCAAAAGCCTTCCAGTTAATCATTCTGAATGCATCTCCGGGTAGATACTCACGCAGAGAGTAAAATTCCATGCCCTGCCCAGGGGTTTTCAGAGTAGTAGCACCGGTATACATCTTTGGGACATTAGAGCGAAGGAGGGCTTCCTCAACATCACGAACTTGAGGGAATACGGTGACGTCTGTTCTATCTTCAATCTGCGATTCATTGACAAACAAATTGAAAGAGTTACGATGACGAACAGAAATTGGGCCAATAGTGAAGTGCCCTCGAAGCGGACAACGAACCGTATAACGTAGAGTTGCTGATTGACCAGGACCGAGATTCATTCTCATCTGATTGATTCCTCTTCTCATCTTCATTTCATGAGGGACGTTGTCAAATACTTCGAGTAACTGAGTCCGACGATACGAATTGTTTGTCACTTGTACTTCAACAAGTACATCATCTCCTTTGTACACATTTTGAGCAGAAATATTACGAGATAACTCTAACTCAGAATGTCCTGAAACCCACCCATTAATTACGATAAAGGCAACGAAGGTTAGGCCAATAATCATCAATTGGAAATGAGAAATCATCATTCCAATAAGAATTAATGAAATTCCACTAGTGAACATAATCGCAGCCTTTCTAGTCCACATTAGGCATCACCTTCAGAGGGATTTAGTCCCCATTCTTTTATTTTAATGACAATTCCCGCCAATTCTTTAGGTTTGTATCGACGGTTTTCAAAAATGAATTGAACTAGGATAGGATCATCAATCATCTTCTGCAACTCTACAGCAGGAAGCGCATCAAATTCCTCACGGGATAGTGTATTCAGGTTTCTTACTCTACTCAAGAAAACCTGCCTTATTTTTTCAGGTCGTTGGTAGTACTCATATCTTCTAGCATCACCAAAACCATAGTAAATAATTCTGAAGACATGGCGCCAATCTTCGGGATCCTCTTTTCGAATAAGAACCGCTTCTAAAAAGATGAAAAGGCCAAGGAATAGAGTTAACATAGCCATCCAGTCATTAGTAAAGTACACCAAAAGATAGTACAGAAGATTGTATGTATCACCCATTGGAGTCGATTGCTGATGGCGTGATTCATCAAAGATTACTATTGCATCTTCAGATGCAGAAACACTGGTATTTCCAAGAAGTAATGATTCGGCAATCAAATCAAGAGCCCACTTTCGATTATCATTTGAAGGTACATCCAAAGAGTAAAGAGAATTAGGGCCAGCATCATATAATGAATTGATTAATAATGAGCCATCAGAAACAAAATGTACTCTTCCTGAGGTAGAATCAACGCACATTCTCTCAACACAGAATCTAACATAAACTGCGAATGGACCTTGTTCATCGCCCTCAATCCCAGCTGATTCAAATCCCACAGTTAGATTCCCATCATCGTTGGTATCAATATATGAATCAAGAGTGCTAGCACTAATTGCATATCTATTTTCGGCTGGGTTGAAAGATCCCTCCTTCTCAAATGCTGATGGCAAATTTGTCAGAAGATCGTAATTCTCAGAAAAGTCCCATTCGCCTGTTTCTTGATTCCATCTATGAGAGCAAAGGCCTACATTTTCAGCGGTAATTACTCCTCCTACATTGGGATCAAATGGATCATCATCTAATAGATCAATTACCCCATCACCATCAATATCTCTTAAACAAGGATGTACAGATACAGCAACAGAACCTGAGGTAGATGTAAAGTTAAACGCATTTGTCTCATTAACCCAAACATATTGATATCCCAAACTTCTAGCCCAAGCTTCTCCATCGTATAGATTGTGACCAGAGTAAGTTAATCCATATTCACTTGCAATTCCTGAAGAATAACCAAAGTCATCCATGAGTAAGAGAGTCCCTCCGGCTTCAACGAAATCCGTAATTGCTGAAATCTCAGAACTTGTATAACCATCTGACTCCTTAAAATCAACAATTGTCTCATCGCCAGTGAATTTTGGTAAAGAAATTGTATCTCTCTCAACTCCGGAGATAACGAATACTGCTTGTTCAGGATTATCTATCTCAGTCAGTAGTAGTGGACTTGACACTAATGCAGTTGTTTCAATTCCAAGATCCGAAATTTCTTCACGAAAAGAACCTAAATCATTCCAATCATCTCCATACGCAGATTGTTGGGTTTGACCAGGAATTACGTATGTAGCACCTATACTAGATATGAGAATAATCAACATCGTCCAGAATGAGAAAACCAAAACATTACGCCTTGTTCGAGGCGACTTTAGCGTCTTCATCCAATCGCGCGATTCAGGCATACTGCAAGCCACCGTTCCTATGGAACGACTTACGAGCCTCAACTTAGACTTAAGACCGTTATTCACTGTTGCACGGTTGATGCATCGGTCATCGAGATAATTGAATTGACGATGCTACATCAGAGATTTCGTCGACAGGAACCGAAAGAAGGCCTTCTGTGGTTGGCCAAGGTAACAAGGAGGGGTCTAAATCCGGCTCAAGGTTAACAAGGAGATTCGTAATGCTCCCTGAACCCATATCAATGCTAAAATCAGCAAGAACACCGAGTTTATCACCTGCTTGATCAACAACATCTCGACCAAGTATTTCACGACCGAATGTCGTTGGCATTATTCCACCTCAAACCGCTTCTATCCCTGACAATGTGTCTGGTCGACGACGAACTGACTCTAATCCGCTTGTGAGCATGCCCTCCATGCGACCATAGTACTCCATCATTTCATCGGTGATTGTGGGTCTTACTCGTTCAATTGCTTCCTCAAATGCTTTCTTCGATACAGACTTCTTCCCAGCCCTCATAGAGATTAGAGCTGCTTCTCGGCAGATTGACTCAATATCGGCACCAGTATAATTGTCAAGTTTTGATGCTAAATCATCAATATTGAACTTACCAAGTGGCATATCTGCCGTATGAATTCGGAGAATTTTTTCCCTAGCTTCAACATCTGGCGGAGGTACGTGCAATACACGTTCGAAGCGTCCACTCCGCAATAACGCTGGATCAATCATCTCGGGTCTATTTGTGGCTGCAACAACAATCACACCCTCCATAGAATCCACTCCATCCATACTACTGAGCAATTGATTGACAACCCTATTCATCGTATCTGAACCATCGCCAGAACCAGTCCTACGTACACTTGCAATACTCTCAAACTCATCTAAGAAAATAATTGAGGGGGAGGATTGCTTTGCTTTCTTGAAAACCTCACGTACGGCACGTTCTGATTCACCGACCCACTTCGAAACCATCTCTGGTCCCTTGATTGAGATGAAGTTTGCCTTTGCTTCATTGGCAATTGCTTTGGCAATCAGAGTTTTCCCGGTTCCAGGAGCGCCAAAGAGAACAATTCCTCTTGGAGGATTGATACCAAAGTGCTCGAAAAGCTCCGGTTTAGTAAGTGGCCATTCGACAGATTCTTTGAGACGCTCCTTGACATCATGAAGTCCACCTACTTCTTCCCATCCAACCTCTGGAATCTCAACATATATCTCTCGAAGAGCACTCGGTTCAATTTCCTTAATGGCTTCTCGGAAGTCAGTCATTTTGACCTCCATTTTCTCAAGTACCTCGGCGGGAATTTGTTCTTCATCTAAGTCAATCTCAGGAAGATAACGGCGCAGTGCCTTCATCGCAGACTCACGAACTAGTGCAGAAATATCTGCGCCGACAAATCCGTATGAATTATCCAATAACCACTCCATGTCAAAATCATCACTAATTGGCATTCCACGAGTATGAATGTTGATAATTTCCTCACGCCCATTCTTGTCAGGAACGCCAATTTCTAATTCTCTGTCAAATCGACCCGGTCTTCGTAAGGCTGGGTCGATTGCATCACGACGATTTGTGGCTCCAATGACAACAACATTGTCGCGTCCCTGCATACCATCGAGAAGTGTCAATAATTGAGCCACAACTCTTCGTTCAACTTCTCCACTTACATCCTCTCGCTTGGGAGCAATAGAGTCGAGTTCATCGATAAAAATGATTGCTGGCGCATTGGCTGTTGCTTCGTCAAATATCTCACGCAACTGCTTCTCACTCTCACCGTAATACTTTGAGATAATCTCGGGACCATTGATAGATGTAAAATGTGCATTTGTTTCGCTTGCAACTGCTTTAGCAATCAGTGTCTTACCAGTTCCAGGTGGACCATGCAACAATACACCTCGAGGTGGATCAATTCCTAATCTACGGAAAAGAACAGGATGTTTTAGTGGAAGCTCAATCATTTCGCGGACCTTTTGTAATTGTTCGCCGATTCCGCCAATATCCTCGTATGTAATACTGGATACTTCGGAGGCTTCTGCCTCATCAACAACTTCCTCCTTGATGATAATTTCAGTATCTGGAAGAACCTGTACAATTCCCTTTGGTTGAGTCTGTACAATCTGGAAAGGCAGAGCCTCAGCGAAGAGAGTCATACCTGGAATAAAGATTCGATCACCCGCTACAACAGGCCTCTTGTTCAGGCCACGTCGAGCGAATCCTTCGATTCCAGGGCCAAAACGCACCTTCTGCTGCTTTGCCATTACTGGACTAAGAATAAGACGTGTGCATGCTTGAGTCTCAACCTTACGAATTACCACACGATCACCTAAAGATACACTTGCATTCTTACGAATTATACCGTCAATTCGAATCACACCAAGGTTTGCATCTTCTGGACGACATCGCCAAACAATTGCAGCGGTCGAACGCTCTCCTTCAATCTCAACAATATCGCCTGGTTTAAGATTCAACTCGTTGTCAAATGGTACTCGAGCCCTTCCATGACCTACATCACTTGGGATTGCCTTAGCAACCCTAAGTTTCAGTTCTTTATCTGGTTCGTCTGACATTTCGGCCCTCCGTGCAATCTCTTGTCGTCAAAGGGGGTAGTTAAACCCAGCAATTCCGCATTGTCAAATCGACTCTTTTGGTTATCAGAATCATGAGGTGCGATGCGGTGGTTTCTTGGCCGAATCAAGTTTCGCGCGCATTATGACCCACGCACTCGAGACTGGATTCGAGATAATGGATGCCAATAATCCGAATCATTCGCCAAAGATTCGCGGTTATAACATCATCAATGGACAATTAAAATTGGCTAGTGATGGTGCGACTTTTGAGAGTATAAACCCGGCTTGGCAAGATGATTGTCTGGGCGAATTTCCCCTCTCCACTAAGGATGATGTTCACGAAGCACTTGCCGCTGCACGAGCCGCATTCTCTAGTTGGTCTGCAACTCCCGCTCCCACCCGTGGGCAAATCATAGGCAACATGGGAAGGTTACTGATGCAATACAAAGACGATATCGTTCGTGTGGAAACTCGCGAAATAGGCAAGACTCTGAAAGAATCTGCAGGTTCAGTACAAGAAGCAATTGACACTTGCCTTTTCTTCCAATCAGAGGGACGCCGACTATACGGACAAACCGTTAACTCCGAACTTCCCGACAAGGAGCTATTCACTTACCGCCGACCACTCGGAGTATGTGGAATAATCAACGCCTGCAACTTTCCTGCCGCTGTTCCATTCTGGAAGATGATCCCAGCCATCATGTGTGGAAATACCTGTGTCTGGAAGTCACCTCAGGATGCACCTCTTCTCTCATTCATGCTCACACGCATAATGCACGAAGCTGGACTACCTGATGGTGTCATCAACCTCGTACATGGTAAGGGGAGCGGTGCTGGTCAACACCTCGTCGACGCTGTTGACGAAGGTTTGGTAAACAAGATTAGTTTCACTGGCAGCACTGCAGTTGGAAAGATGATAGGAGAGGTCTGTGGACGTAACCTAGTCAGCGCATCTTTGGAATTGGGTGGAAAGAACCCCCTAGTCATTATGCCTAGCGCAAACATGGAAAATGCCATCGAAGGAGCTTACTGGGCTGGATTTGGAACTGCTGGTCAACGCTGTACAAGTTTAGGTAATCTGATTATTCACGAAGACATCTATGACGAATTTGTTGAGAAATTGATGGCGAAGGTTAAGTCGACCACAATTGGTGATTCAATGCGCCATAAAGACGTCCTTTATGGACCAATGTTGTCTGAGAAGTACGCTGGAGATTTCCTGAAAGGATTGGAAATGTGTGAGGCTAGTGGAGCAAAGAAAATCTGGGGCAAAGGAAGAATTACCAATGACAACAAACCTGAGAATTTCATAGGCGATGCTAGTGAAGGAGTCTACATGTGGCCACATGTCTATGCTGATGTTACAGAGGATATGGAATGCTTCCACGAGGAAATATTTGGACCTGCAATCACTATAGTGAAAGCCAAAGATTTCAATCACGCTCTTCACTTGGCTAATGCTTCACCATACGGTCTTTCCTCAGCCATATACACAAACGATCGGCTCGAGGCCTACCGATACAAGACTGGAATCAAGGCTGGAATGACGGGAATAAACAACTCGACAACTGGAGCCGAAGCGCACCTACCATTCGGTGGAGTCAAAGGCAGTGGCAATGGGACCCGTGAATCTGGGATTTGGGTTATCGAGGCTTACTCATATTGGCATGCTGTCAACGATGAATTATCTGGTAAGTTGCAACTCGCTCAGATGGACGTTGAAGAAATAGAGATGGAAGAAGCGGAAGCGGATTACTCAGGCCTTGCTTGATTGGTGCGCTGATTAGCATTACAAGTAAGGTTCTCCACATTGTGTGCAAGGCAGACCGGGCAGCCATGCCCCGGGCATGTATCCACAATTCGGGCAAATCGATGTTTCAATATCTCCGCCACCAAGCCCAACCATAATCTTCAATTCCCATATATTATCCTCATTATTGAACCCATGTGCTAAATCTATTCTGAACTTTTAGAATACAATTGCTTATGGATAAGAGACAATGCGCATCACATGTAGGTGCGAATAGAATGGGCAGGACGATGAGGCTCCCCTTGAAAAAAGGCTTCGGAGCCACTGACAGAGTCGATCAATGGTGGAAAGGTCCGACCGCTATGGCTGCCTATCTTGGATTCATGATTGCTTACGCTACATGGCGAGGATTCATGGAGGCCGACTTCTGGATTTTTTCTGAGTTTGGACTATCAGCAGGTATGGGGCATGGTAGTGGAACTATGGCCATAGAAAACAATCATTCTCATGTTCTTAGCCCCCTGTTTAGCCCTCTGATAGTACCCGGTGAAAATTCTTGGGTTCCTTCTCAATTACAGTGGATGAGTCCAGCTATGTTTATCCTAATTTTCCCCGCTGGTTTTCGAGGAACATGTTACTATTACCGCAAGGCCTACTATCGTGCTTTCTTGCAACAACCAACTGGATGTGCAGTTTCTAAACCATGGAATGAATACTCGGGTGAGACTGGACTGCTCCTAGTTCAAAATCTACATCGATACTTCATGTATGTTGCTTTGGCTTACCTACCTATTCTTTCCTATGATGTATGGCTATCTGTGAACTTCCATGAAGGAGATATCTCAGCGTATGGCATTAGTGTGGGCACACTTGTTCTTGCTCTGAATGTTATTCTTCTAACAGGGTATACTCTAGGATGTCATGCTTTCCGACATATAGTTGGAGGTGCCATAAACGACTGGACCTCTAAACCAATGAATCGCTTCAAGTACAAACTTTGGAAAATGTCGACTAAATTAAACGAACGTCACAAGGAATGGGCTCTCTATTCTCTATTCTGGGTTATGTTTGCTGACTTCTATGTCTATGCATGTACTGATTCATTCTTTGGATGGTCTGATATTGTAATTTGGGGAGGTTTATGAGATGACTGAGGATTATACTGTTCACGAACATGACGTTGTCATAATAGGAGCTGGTGGGGCTGGGTTAAGAGCAGCCATAGAAGCCAGCCAGAACGGTGCAAGTGTTGCTATGATATGCAAATCAATGTTGGGTAAGGCACATACTGTAATGGCAGAAGGTGGAGCTGCTGCGGCTTTAGGAAATAAGGATCCACGTGATAATTGGCAAACTCATTTCCGCGATACGATGAAGGGTGGTAAATATCTGAATGATTGGCGAATGGCAAAAATTCATGCTCAACAGTCCCCAGACCGCATTCGAGAATTAGAGACATGGGGAGCTGTTTTTGACAGGACTCCTGATGGCCTAACTAACCAACGTAACTTTGGTGGTCACACATATCCAAGATTGGCTCATATTGGTGATGCAACTGGCCTAGAATTAATTCGAACTTTGCAAGAAAAAGGAGTTCATATGGGGATGGATGTTTTCATGGAATTCACCGTTCGTCGACTTTTCACATCTAATGGCAAAGTTACAGGATGCTTTGCCTATGATAGAAATAATGGAACTCTGCATGTATTCAAGGCCAAAACAATCGTATTAGCAACCGGAGGAATAACTCGGTGTTGGGCTGTTTGTTCAGGCTCTTGGGAATATACAGGAGAAGGGCATGCACTAGCATATTGGGCAGGAGCCGAAATAGGAGACATGGAATTTGTTCAATTCCACCCAACAGGGATGATTTGGCCCCCATCTGTCAAGGGAATACTTGTTACAGAGGGTGTTAGGGGTGAAGGTG
>Ga0208894_1001212_pt1 | contig 15773 bp, 14 predicted proteins | sample ETNtaG_12_FD_185752 | JGI IMG/M metagenome (GOLD analysis project Ga0208894, IMG submission 185752) | Marine microbial and viral communities from oxygen minimum zone, Eastern Pacific Ocean - ETNP201306SV49 (SPAdes) (version 2) | ecosystem: Environmental > Aquatic > Marine > Oceanic ... | reverse complement strand
CAGATTAGATAAGTTAAATAATTTAGTTAATCCTGAAAAAGTTATACCTGCCAATGTTGAAATAGTTGACATAGCAGGTTTGGTTAAAGGAGCTAGTAAAGGGGAGGGGTTAGGAAATAAATTCCTAGCTAACATTCGAGAGACAGATGCTATAATACATGTTCTAAGGTGCTTTGATAATGACAATATTGTACATGTTGATGGGTCAATAGATCCAATAAGGGATAAAGAAATTATTGATATAGAATTACAACTAAAAGATTTAGAAGTAGTTGAAAAAAAATTAGAAAAAGTTTCAAGAGTTGCCAAAACTGGGAACAAGGAATCTCAAAAAGAAGAATTAATATTAAAAAAGATTGTAGATGTTTTAGAAAACTCAAGAAACATAAGGTCAATTGAGTTTGTTACTGATGAATATCTTAAATATATAAAACCAATGCAGTTTCTAACAGATAAGCCAGTGCTTTATGTTTGTAATGTTGATGAAGGAAGTATATTAAATGGAAATAATTATGTTGAAAAAGTAAAGAACTCTCTCAAATATGAATCTGCTGAAATAATTATCCTTGCTGCTGGAATAGAGTCTGAAATAAATGAATTAAGTGAACATGAGGAAAGGAAAATGTTCTTAAGTGATTTAGGTTTAGATGAGCCAGGATCAAGTAAATTAATAAAATCTACGTATAGCTTGTTGAGTCTACACACATATTTTACCGCAGGGATAAAGGAAGTTAGAGCATGGACAATTCCAATTGGATCAAAAGCCTCACAAGCAGCCGGAGTTATTCATTCTGATTTTGAGAAAGGATTTATTAAGACTGAGGTGATTCCATATGCAGACTATATTAGCTATGGGTCAGAACTAAAAGCTAAAGAAGCAGGAAAGATGCGTGTTGAGGGAAAAGATTATGTTGTTAATGATGGAGATGTAATGCATTTCTTGTTTAATGTATGATGCAATGCTTAAAAGCTAGCCTTGTAAATAATTTGTTAATTACTTTGTAATTTCTTGATTTACTTTCTTCTATTGATATATTATATTAGCAAATATTTATCAGATGGCTGCAATTAATCAATATACTGAAGAAAACATAAGATCTCTTGACTGGAAGGAGCATATAAGAATGCGTCCAGGAATGTATATTGGTAAATTAGGCGATGGTTCTTCTCCTGATGATGGTATTTATATTTTACTTAAGGAAGTTCTAGACAATTCTATAGACGAGTTTGTGATGGGTGCAGGGAAAACAATAGAGGTTTCTGTCCAGTCATCTAAAGTTATTGTTAGAGATTATGGTAGAGGGATCCCATTAGGCAAACTTATAGATGTTGTTTCAAAAATGAATACTGGTGGAAAATATGATACACGTGCATTTAAAAAAGCTGTCGGATTGAATGGTGTAGGGACAAAAGCTGTAAACGCCCTTTCAGATTATTTTAAAGTAGAGTCAAACAGAGATGGGAAATCTGCTATTGCAGAATTTAATCAAGGAGAATTAGGTAATCATCAGGATTCTGAACCTTCTAGCAGAAGAAGAGGAACAAAAGTTTCTTTCATACCTGACGAATCAATTTTTAAAAATTTTAAGTATAGAAATGAATACATATCAAAAATGCTTAAAAACTATGTTTATTTAAATCCAGGTTTAACTATAATTTTTAATGGTGAGAAATATTATAGTCAGAATGGGTTAAAAGATCTTTTGAAAGAAAGAATTAATGATTCAGAGTTGCTTTATCCAATTGTACATTTAAAAGGTAATGATATTGAAGTGGCTATAACACATAGTAAATCACAATACACCGAAGAATATCATTCCTTTGTTAACGGGCAAAACACTACTCAAGGAGGTAGTCATTTAAGTGCATTTAGAGAAGCTCTTGTTAAAACTATAAGAGAGTTTTTTGGAAAAAATTATGAATCCTCAGATATTAGGAAATCAATTGTATCAGCTATTTCCATTAAAGTAATGGAGCCTGTTTTTGAGAGTCAAACAAAAACAAAATTAGGGTCTGCTGAAATGGGAGGAGGACTTCCTTCTGTTAGAGTGTATATTAATGATTTTATAAAGAAAGAATTTGATAATTATCTTCATAAAAACACAGAGGTTGCAGAGCAGATTCATAGAAAAATATTGCAAGCAGAAAAGGAAAGAAAAGAACTTTCTGGAATTAGAAAAATAGCAAGAGAACGAGCAAAAAAAGCCAATCTACATAATAAAAAACTCCGTGATTGCCGAGTTCATCTTGGAGATTTGAAAAACGAAAAAAGATTAGATACAACTTTATTTATAACGGAAGGAGACTCAGCTTCAGGAAGCATTACAAAATCTAGAGATGTAAATACTCAGGCCGTTTTTAGCTTAAGAGGGAAGCCTTTAAATTCCTATGGAATGTCAAAAAAAATTGTTTATGAAAATGAAGAATTTAATTTATTGCAGGCTGCTTTAAATATAGAAGATTCAATTGAAGATTTAAGATATAATAATATTGTTATTGCTACAGACGCTGATGTTGATGGAATGCATATAAGGCTATTGCTTATAACATTTTTTTTACAATTCTTTCCAGACTTAATAAAAACAGGACATTTATATATTTTACAAACCCCTTTATTTAGGGTTAGAAATAATAAAGAGACTATCTATTGCTATTCTGAGGATGAAAAAAGAAAAGCAATGGTTAAGATAAAAACTAATCCTGAAATAACAAGATTTAAAGGATTAGGTGAGATATCCCCGGACGAATTCAAATTCTTTATTGGAGATAATATAAAATTAGATCCTGTAATGCTTGATAATGATATGTCTATAGATGAATTATTACAATTCTATATGGGCAAAAATACACCAGACAGACAGTCTTTTATCATTGATAATTTAAAAGTTGAATTAGATATAGTTGAATAGAGTTAAAATGGATGATTTAGAGTTAGATTATAGTCAAGAAAATGTAATTACTAGGGTTGCCGGTATGTATAAAGATTGGTTTCTAGACTATGCTTCATACGTAATTCTTGAGAGGGCAGTTCCTGCAATTGAGGATGGGTTCAAGCCTGTACAAAGGAGAATAATGCAATCAATGAAAGATCTAGATGATGGAAGGTATAATAAAGTTGCAAATATTGTTGGACACACTATGCAGTACCATCCTCATGGAGATGCTAGTATTGCAGATGCGATGGTTCAAATTGGACAAAAAGATCTTTTAATTGATGCTCAGGGAAACTGGGGAAACATATTAACTGGAGATAGAGCAGCTGCATCAAGATATATAGAAGCAAGATTATCAAAATTTGCTCTTGATATAGTTTTTAATCCCAAAGTTACTAATTGGCAATCATCTTATGATGGAAGAAGAAAAGAGCCAGTTAATTTACCTGTTAAATTCCCATTGCTTTTGGCTCAAGGGGCTGAGGGAATTGCTGTTGGTCTTTCAACAAAGATTTTATCTCACAACTTTATAGAATTAGTTGATGCTTCTATTAGTTTTTTAAAACAGAAGAAGTTTGCTTTATTGCCAGATTTTATAACTGGAGGTGTAGCAGATTTTACAAACTATAATGACGGAAAAAGAGGAGGTAAGGTTAGAATTAGAGCTAAGATTTCAATAATGGATAAAACAACGCTTCGTATTAGTGAAATTCCTTTTGGAACAACTACAACCTCATTAATTGATTCGATATTAAAAGCAAATGATAAAGGAAAGATTAAAATAAAAAAAATAGACGATAATACATCATCGAATGTAGAAATACTAGTTTATATTCCAAATGGAATATCTCCTGACAAGACGATTGATGCTCTTTATGCATTTACTAATTGTGAAATGTCTATATCTCCTCTAACTTGTATTATTCAGGATAACAAGCCTGTTTTTATTGGAGTTTCCGATATTTTAAAAACATCTACCGATAACACTGTTGAATTACTAAAAAAAGAACTAAAAATTAAATTAGGAGAACTTCAAGATCAATGGCATAATGCTTCTCTAGAAATAATTTTTATAGAAAATAAAATATACAGAGATATTGAAGAAGAAACTACCTGGGAAGGGGTTCTGTCTGCTATTGATCAAGGTTTGAAGCCTTATACTAAAAAATTAAAGAGGGAGGTTGTAGATGATGACTTGATAAGATTGACTGAAATAAAAATTAAAAGAATTTCAAAATTTGACATAGATAAAGCTAGTGAGAAAATACTAAACCTAGAAACACAAATTAAAGAGGTTAAGGGGTATCTAGATGATATTATAAACTACTCAATAGCTTATTTTGAAAGATTAAAGAAGGATTATTCTAAAAACAGAGAAAGAAAAACAGAAATTAGGATATTTGGCGATGTTGATGCTAAGAAGGTAGTAATAAGAAATACCAAGTTATATGTTAATAGGGTAGAAGGCTTTGTTGGAACTTCTATGAGAAAGGATGAGTATGTTTGTGATTGTAGTGATATTGATGATATTATAGTTTTTACTGAAAATGGAAAAATGATTATAACAAAGGTTGACACAAAAACATTTATAGGTAAGAATATAATTCATGTTGCAGTATTTAAAAAGAAGGATAAGAGGACAATTTATAATATGATTTACAGAGATGGTGATAAGGGTTATTGTTATTTGAAGCGTTTTCCTGTTTATGGGATAACTAGAGACAAACTATATAGTCTAATTGGATCAAAAAAAGATGGTGCTGTTAAGTATTTTTCTGCAAATCCAAATGGGGAGGCAGAAAAGGTTACAATTAACCTTAGGAAAAATCCAAAATTAAAGAAGCTGAGATGGGATGTTCATTTTTCAGATTATATGATTAAAGGAAGGATGACAAGAGGGAATCAAATTACTAAACATAACGTCAAGAGAATTGAGCTTAAAGAAAAAGGCATTTCAACGCTTAAACCAAGAAAAATTTGGTTTGATGATACTGTACAAAGATTGAATGTAGATGGCAGAGGCGACCTACTTGGAGAATTTAGAGGTGAAGATAAGATTTTGGTTATACTTCAAAATGGTAGTTTAAAGATAATAGATCCTGATATGTCTACTCATTTTAATGACGATATGGTAGTTCTAGAAAAATGGATGCCAAAAAAACCGCTATCTGTAGTATATTTTGACGGCAAAAAGCAACGATTTTTCATTAAACGCTTTTTTGTAGAAAATGAAAATAAGCATGAAAGATTTATTACAGACCATAAAGATTCATTTTTAGAGTTAATCTCAACGGATTGGAAGCCCGTAATTGAGGTGGTTTTTAACAAAATTAGAAACAAAACTCAAAAACCTAATCAAATAATTGAATTAGAGCAGTTTATTTCAATAAAAGGTATTAAAGCTATAGGTAACCAGCTTAGTTCTGAGAAAATCAAGCAAATCAATACTTTAGAGGCTATTAAGTTCGAACCTCCTTTGGAAGTTCCAGCAGATGAAATAGAAGTTGTTGACGAGAAGATTGTTGAAGATAAAGATATTGGGCAAACAGCACTATTCTAATCTTCTATTTTTATAGCCAATCCTATCTCTTTTCTAATTTCTCCTACATAAGAATACTCATAAGTGTATGAGCTATCTGTTGTTGTAAGTATTTTTATATGGATATTTTTTAAGTCTGATCTGGATTTAGGGTTTAACGTCCTTAGCACTAGTTCGCAGTCATTAATCCATCTGTATGTGCTTGAATCTATCACATTATTAAAGTTTTCAACCTGGATTTTATCATTTCTTGTAAAAACAGAAGTGTATATGGTGTCATTAATTTCTGTTTGTGTTAAAAATTTACCTGTTCTAAACTTAGAACAATCTCTGTCTATAGAATTACAAGAATTAAATAGGAGCAGAGCTGTTGATATAGAAAAAATCCAAATATACTCTGTTAGAAGAGGTTTATTCTTTAAATTTTTTGTAGGATCCATCATTATAAAAAACTATTACTGAATCTATATTGCTGACTTCAGGTTTAACAAAATTACCATCTTTTTTTAGCTTTTTACCCGTAATTAGCCAATTAAGATCAATTTCTGGATAAGTTTTTTTAATCTTATGTAAAAAATCAATGCTTGGTTTGTTTCTTCCAGACAGTATATGAGATAGATTTGATCTTTTTACATCAATTGTGGATGCAAATCTTGATGCACTTAATTTTTTTTCACTTATTACTTTTAATATTCTTTTTGAGACATTCATCTTGTTTACAAATGTAAACAAATTATAGTTATATGACAAATAAATTTAGTTAATATATTGAAATAATTACTTTATATCGAATGCTTTAACTAATTGATTAGCAGTATTTTTGGTAAATTATATAAAATATATTTATTAATGTGTCATGGTTGGGTATATTTGTTTACAATTGATAGCTAATACATTGCCATAACTTTTGTAATATTCTAACAATAATTACTATTATATCGAATAATAGGTAATATTGATTTAAAGTTTATTTAATAAAAAATATTATAACATTTATTTAAAATACAGTATTCTTCTAGATATATTTGTGTAAATAAAGCTATATAATGAACATTTTAAGTGATTTCAACGATACTAGGACAGCATTCATCTATAAATCAAATTATGAGCTAAAAAAGGCTTATTTGATGTTTAAATTACTATCCTATCCCTTACTAGCCCTTGTAGGAAAGTATTTTTTAAACTTATTAATAAAAATAAATTTTCCAATAGATAGGTTGATTAGACAAACGATATTTGAACAGTTCTGTGGAGGTGAAAATGAAACAGAATGCTTAAAAGTAATAAATAAGCTTAATATAAATAATATCGGATGTATATTAGATTACTCTGTTGAAGGCTCTAATACTGAGACTGATTATGTAAGTACTTTAAAAAGAACATTAAATTTAATTGAATTAAGCAAAATACACTCTCTATCATCATTTATAGTTTTTAAACCCACAGCTCTTGGAAGATTTGATTTATACCTTAAAAAATCTAATAATGATACTTTAAATGAGAAAGAGATTAATGAATGGCAAAGAGTTGAACAGAGATATCATAAGATATGTAGTTATGCCGCAAATAATGGAATATCCGTTTTAATAGATGCTGAAGAGAGCTGGATTCAACAATCTGTAGATGAACTAATTGAAAATCTAATGATAAAATACAATAAATCGTCGTGCATTGTATATAATACCATACAAACATATAGAATAGATCGTTTAGATTATTTAACTAGCTTACACAGAAGACTTTCTAAATTAAATATAAAGATGGGAATCAAATTAGTAAGGGGTGCTTATATGGAAAAAGAGCGAAAAAGAGCTAAGACTAAAAACTATAAATCTCCTATCTGTTCAACAAAACTTAAAACAGATGAAAGCTTTAATAAGTGTATGAATTTTATATTTAGTAATATAAATGATTTTAATTTATTTATTGGCTCACATAATGAAAGAAGTAATCTTTTGGCTACTGAGATAATGAAAAGATATGAGATAAAAAATAATGATAAAAGAATATGGTTTAGTCAATTATACGGAATGAGTGACCATATTAGTTTTAATCTAGCTATTAACAGATATAATGTGACTAAATATTTACCTTTTGGCCCAATTAAACAAGTTATACCATATTTAATTAGAAGATTAGATGAAAACACCTCAGTTTCTGGTCAGACTTCCAGAGAATTAAAATTAATTAGTAAAGAATTAAAAAGAAGAAGATTGGAATCAGATAATTAATTTAATTTTATAAACTTATCTACCAGCACATATTTATCACAATTATTTACTAATACAATATATCTTTTCTTATCTACTTTATTTTCAATTTGATAATAATTGCAAGAATCTAATCTTGTTTTACTTTTAGAAAAATTAACTCTCCCATTAGAAATAATTTCTTTTATTAAGGTTGAATCGGATTTGGTTATGGTATCGAAATTTTTACTATAAATTATTTTCTTTGTATTAATGTTTTTTATAACTCTATCATTAGGTAGATAGCTGCATGAGGTTCTTTTACCAATTAAGAAAAATGATAGAATTAATAATCCAATGATAAATCCAGATGAAAAAAACATTAATCTTTTATAAAAATTCATATATAAATATCTAATAGTTAATTCTTAATTTTCTCTTATTATCGGAAATAGGGTCTATATTTAGTTCAATAAATTCATCAGGAAGCATCTTAACAATCAAATTAGGCCATTCAATAAAACACCAATTATTGCTGCTAATATATTCTTCTATCCCTAAATCTAATAATTCACTTGTATTTTTTATACGATAAAAATCAAAATGATATATTTTGGTGCCATTGAAATATTCATTAATTAATGAGAATGTTGGGCTGTTTACAGCGCCTTTATATCCTAGTTCTTTAACTATAGCCTTTATTAGAGTAGTTTTTCCTGACCCCATTTCTCCATTAAAAATAAATATTTTAGCGAGAGGATTTAAGGATAAAATTGTTTTAGCTGTTTCCTTAATTTCTTCAATTGAATAATCAATTTCTTTTATCATTTTTTAATTCTTGGCATTAACACAACATAGGGTATTATAATTTCTTCCAAGGAAATACCTCCATGTTGATAGGTGTCTCTAAAGAAATTAACATAATAATTATAGTTGTTGGGATATACTAGGTATGTGTTTTCTTTTGCAAAAACATATGAACTATTTAATGAAATACTGGGAAGAAGGATGTCATTAGGATTATGAAATGAAACTACTTCTTTTTGGTTATAAGTAAGACTTCTTCCAGTTTTATATCTGAGATTTTGGCTTGTTTCTCTATTGCCTATAATTTTTGAAGGGTTTTTTACATTAATTGTTCCATGGTCAGTTGTTATTACTAACTTAAAACCATATTCCGATCCCTTTTTGATAATCTCAAATAGGGGAGAATTTTTAAACCAACTTAATGTTAATGATCTATATCCTTTATCATTTGATGCTAGTTCTTTTATTATCTCCATTTCAGTTTTTGAATGAGAGAGCATATCAACAAAATTGTATACAACTACAGTTAAATCATTTTTCAATTTATCTTTTAAATTATTGGACAATTTTTGTCCATTTTTAAGATTAGTAATCTTGTTGTATTCACAGGAGATGCCACTATATCCTAATTTTTTTAAATTTAGTTTTAGGAGTTGTTCTTCATAAAGGTTTTTACCTCCCTCTTCAGGGTCATTTTTCCAATAATTAGGATAAATTTTTGCAATTTCTGAAGGCATTAATCCAGAGAAAAGAGAATTTCTTGCGTATTGAGTTGTTGTTGGGAGAATGCTAAAATAAGCTTCTTCATGAGTTTTATTGTAATACTCGTTAATTAGTGGCTCAAGAACTCTCCATTGATCATATCTTAAATTATCAATTACTAAAAATAAAGTAGGTTTAGAATCAGATAATTCTTTCACTAGCCTATCTTTAATTAGAAAATTAGAAAGTAATGGACTAGATGATTTGTCATTTACCCATTGTTTATAGTTATTATCAATAAATTTTGCAAATAACCTATTAGCTTCATTTTTTTGAGACACTAATATTTCCATCATTGTGTCATTACTATTCTCTTCTAATTTAACTTCCCAAGAAACTAAATTGAGATACATATTAGTCCACTCTTTAATCGTGTTTATATCTGATAGTTTAATTGAAATATTTCTAAATTCTTGTTGATAACTTGAAACAGTTTTGTCAGAAATAATTTTCTTGTCATTTAAATTCTTTTTTAAGCTTAATAGAATTTGCTTTGGATTTACAGGTTTAATCAAATAGTCTGAAATTTTGTTTCCAATAGCATCATCCATTATGTTCTCTTCTTCACTTTTGGTTATCATAATTATAGGGATACTTGTATTAAGATCTCTCATTAGAGTAAGAGTTTCAATCCCATTTAATCCAGGCATATTTTCATCCAAAAGAACAGCCTCAAAATTCTCATTTCTAATCATCTCAACGGCATCAGATCCATTATTGCAAGTTTGAATTAAAAAATCTTTATTTTCTAAAAATATTATGTGAGGTTTTAACAACTCTACTTCATCATCAACCCATAAAATTTTTGTTTTAACCATCTGGACAAGAATAAAAGTTTATAAAGCGTAAATTTACATAATTATTACCATTAAACTTTTGTGATTACATTAACAATGAATTTATTGAAATTTCATAATTTTGCATGCGATGAAATTTACTGCACTAGAAATAGCAAAAATAATAAATGGAAAAATAGATGGAGATTCTTCCATTGAAGTTAGTTCAATAAATAAGATAGAGGAATCAACAAAGAACTCTATTTCTTTTTTAGCGAATAAGAAGTATATTTCCTGGTTAGATAAAACAAAAGCTTCAATTTTAATCGTTGGGGAAGAGTTTAGCTCCACTAAAAACATTTCTTCTACATTAATAAGGGTTAAAGATCCGTATATGGCATTTGTAAGATTGTTACACAAATTTGATAATAGTTCTATTAAGAAAACAGGAATTAGTGATTCATCTGTAATTTCGCTTTCATCTAAAATTGGCAAAGATGTTTCTATTGGTCATTTTTCTTGTATAGGGGAAAATGTTGTTATTGAGGAAAACGTTATTATACATAATAATGTTAATATAGATGACAATGTTACTATTGGAAAGAATTCAATTATATATTCTGGAGCTGCAATATATAAAGACTCCATAATTGGTAATAATTGTGTATTACATTCAAACGTAGTAATTGGGTCTGATGGTTTTGGATATGCTCCAGATAGTTCAGGGGAATTTCAAAAAATTCCACATTTGGGAAATGTAATAATTAAAGATAATGTTGAAATAGGAGCTTCTACTACAATTGACAGAGCAACATTGGGATCAACCATTATAAATAGTGGAGTAAAACTTGATAATTTGATTCAGATAGCCCATAATGTGGTCATAGGTGAAAACACGGTTATGGCAGCACAATGTGGAATAGCTGGTTCAACAAAAATTGGAAAGAATTGTCAAATTGGAGGACATGTAGGTATGGTAGGGCACATAACAATTGGAGACAATGTTAAAATTAATGGAAAAGCATGTGTTTTCAAAAGTGTTAAAGATGGTTCAAGAATTAAGGGGAGTCCAGCATTTGAGGAAAAAGCTTTTAATAAATCATATGTTCATTTCAAGAATTTAGACAAATATGTAAAGGACATTGAAAATCTAAAAAAGAAAAGATGATAGTTGTAACTAACAAGGATCAGACTACTATAAAGAAACCAATCTCTTTAAAAGGCGTAGGAATACATACTGGCAAAGAAGTTAACTTAACTTTTAAACCAGCCGATGCAAATAATGGATACGTATTCAAACGAACTGACCTTAATAATAAACCTAAAATTGAAGCAAATTTTAAATATGTTTTTAACACAGATAGGGGGACATGTCTAAAAAAAGATAATGTAATAATTCAAACATGTGAACATGTTTTAGCTGCTCTTGTAGGATTAGAAATAGATAATGTTATAATAGAACTAGACGCCTCTGAGCCTCCTATAATGGACGGCTCTTCAAAGTTCTTCATTAATGCACTTGAATCTGTTGGAAAAAAAGAACTTAAAGAAAAAAGAAGAGAATTTGTTGTTAGAGATATCATATCATATAAGGACACAAAAAGTGGTAGTGAAATAACGATAATTCCTGCTAGTGAATATCAAGTAACAACAATGGTTGATTTTGGTACAAAAATTTTAGGAACACAAAATGCTACAATGAGTTCTATAGAACAATTTAAAGAGGATATATCTAATGCACGAACATTTAGTTTCTTACATGAAATTGAAATGCTGCTTAATAAAGGATTAATTAAGGGGGGAGATTTAAATAATGCTATTGTTTACGTAGATGAGCCTTTATCGGATGCTACAATGGACAAATTAAAAAAAGCATTTAATAAAGAGGATATAAAAGTTAATCCAAATGGTATACTAGACAATCTGACTCTCCATTATCCTAATGAAGCAGCTAGACACAAACTATTGGATGTTATAGGTGATTTAGCATTAATTGGAGCTAGGATTAGAGGAAGAGTAATTGCTACTAAGCCCGGACATTTTGTAAATACAGAATTCGCAAGGAAAATGGGTTATGTAATTGAAAATGCCTTAAAAGAAAGAAAAAAGGAGTTAAAAATTGGTCAAATTCCATCAATTAAAGGGAAAGAACCTATAATGGATTCAAATAGAATAAAAGAAATTTTGCCACATAGAAATCCTTTTTTATTTATTGATGAGATATATGAATTAAATGATAATAATATACTCGGATTAAAATATGTCAAAGCGGACGAATATTATTTCAAAGGACATTTTCCGGAATTTCCCATATTGCCTGGTGTTATAATAGTTGAAGCAATGGCACAGATTGGAGGAATACTTGTTTTATCAAAATTTCCTGATCCCGAAAAGTATTTAACATTCTTTGCAAAAATTGATAAAGTTAAGTTTAAAAACAAAGTTTTTCCTGGGGATACTATAATTTTTAAATGTAACTTGCTAGATCCTGTTAGAAGAGGGATTTGTCACATGAGAGGATTAGCTTTTGTAAATGATAGATTATGTGCAGAAGCGGAACTAACAGCTCAAATAACAAAAATTAAATAAACATGAAACAACCATTATCATATGTTCATCCTGATGCAAAAATTGCAAAAAATGTAGTTATTGAACCATTCACATCGATAGATGCAGATGTTGTCATTGGAGAGGGTAGCTGGATAGGATCAAATGTTTCAATAATGGATGGAGCAAGAATTGGGAAAAACTGCAATATTTTTCCTGGAGCAGTAATATCTGGGGTTCCTCAAGATTTGAAATACAATAATGAGAAAACATATGTTGAAATAGGGGATAATGTAACAATAAGAGAATGTTCGACCATAAATAAAGGAACTAATGATAGAAATAAAACAGTTGTTGGTAATAATTGTTTAATAATGGCGTATAGCCATATTGCTCATGACTGCTTAGTTGGAGATAATTGTATATTTTCAAATAGTACAACTTTAGCAGGTCATGTTACTGTTGGAGATTATGTTATAATTTCAGGATTTGTTGCAGTGCATCAGTTTTGTTCAATCGGGAATCATGCATTTGTTACTGGTGGATGTTTAGTAAGAAAAGATGTTCCGCCATATGTTAAAGCAGCTAGAGTACCTATGTCTTATCTTGGTATTAATTCTGTTGGCCTAAGAAGAAGAGGGTTTAAATCTGAAAAAATAAGAGAAATTCAAAACATTTATAGGATTTTATATCAAAAATCTTACAATAACACACAGGCATGTGAAATTATAGAGGCTGAAATGGAGGCTTCTAATGAAAGAGATGAAATACTTCAGTTTATAAAAAACTCACATAGAGGTATTATGAAAGGATATATTAAATCAAGCTAGAAGAGAATGAGTAATACCTCTGCTATTAGAAATGGGTTATGCATTAAACATAATCACGATATATATAAAATTATAGAATTCTTACATGTTAAACCTGGAAAGGGCCCTGCTTTTGTAAGAACAAAATTAAAAAGCTTAACCTCTGGAAAAGTAGTTGACAATACATTCTCTTCTGGTCATAAAATAGATATTGTTAGGGTCGAGACAAATAAATTTCAGTATTTATATAATGACAACAATATGTATCACTTCATGAATACGGATGATTATAATCAAATTTCTATTGAAGAAAAATTATTAGAAAACCCTCAACTAATGAAAGAAGGTGAGATTGTTACTGTTATTACAAATTCTGAAAACGGAATACCTCTATCTGTAGATATGCCTGCTAATGTTGTTCTAGAAGTTGTTTCTACAGAGCCTGGAGTAAAAGGTAATACAGCAACAAATGCTACAAAACCTGCTACATTAGAGACAGGGGCTGTTGTTAATGTTCCTTTATTTATTAATGAAGGGGATAAAATAAAAGTAGATTCCGTTAAAGGAAATTATAAAGAAAGAGCTAAAGATTAATTTTAATTAAAAATAATTAATGAGTGTATTAGTAGATAAAAATTCTAGAATTATTGTTCAAGGATTTACAGGAAAAGAAGGAACATTTCATGCACTTCAAATGATTGAATATGGAACTAATATTATTGCAGGGGTAACGCCAGGAAAAGGAGGGCAAACGCATCTAGATAGACCAGTCTTTAACACAGTTAAAGAAACGGTAGATGAATTACAAGCAGATACAAGTATAATATTTGTTCCTCCAGCCTATGCAGCTAAAGCAATTATTGAATCAGCAGAAGCAGGTATTAAGGTTATTATTACTATTACTGAGGGGATTCCAATTTCTGATATGATTAAGGTTAAAAATCACTTAAAAAAGTTTTCATGTATAATGGTTGGACCTAATTGTCCAGGCGTTATAACACCAGATGAAGCTAAAGTTGGTATTATGCCAGGATTTATATTTAAGAAAGGAAAAGTTGGTATTATATCTAAATCAGGAACCTTAACATATGAAGCAGCAGATCAGGTTGTTAAACAAGGATTTGGTATAAGTACAGCAATAGGTATTGGTGGTGATCCAATAATTGGAACTACTGTTAAAGATGCTATGAAGATGTTTGTAAATGATACAGAAACAGAATGTATAGTAATGATAGGTGAAATAGGTGGACAATTAGAAGCTGAAGCTGCAAAATGGTATAGTGAGAGTAATAGTAAAAAACCAGTAGTTGGGTTTATTGCTGGAGAAACAGCTCCAAGTGGAAGAACAATGGGGCATGCAGGGGCTATAGTTGGAGGCTCAGATGATACAGCTAAAGCTAAGAAGACAATTTTAAATAGTTATGGCATCAATGTTGTTAATTCTCCTGCAGAAATTGGAAAAAAAGTACATAACATATTATCTTAATAAAATTATATTTTATTAATTTTAACTATAATTATTTATGAAATCACTAAAAGGAAAAACTGCAATAATAACTGGTGCTTCAAGAGGCATAGGGAAGGGCATAGCTAAAGAATTTGCAATTAATGGTGCAAATGTTGCATTTACTTTTAGTAAATCTATAGAAGTAGCTAAAGAATTTGAAAAAGAATTAAATAGGTTAGGAGTAAAAGCGGTAGCATATCAGTCAGATGCAGCTAATTATGATGATTCAATTGATCTTGTTGAAAAAATAAATGCTGATTTTGACAGCATTGATATTTTAGTTAATAACGCCGGAATTACTAGAGATAATCTGTTAATGAGGATGCAAGAGGAAGATTTTAATCAAGTCATAAAGGTTAATCTAAACTCAGTATTTAATATGACAAAAGCTGTTCAAAAAACCATGTTAAAACAAAGAAGTGGGTCAATAATAAACATGAGCTCAGTTGTAGGAGTAAAAGGAAATGCAGGACAATCAAATTATGCTGCTTCAAAAGCAGGTATTATTGGGTTTTCAAAATCTATTGCACTAGAATTAGGTTCAAGAAACATTCGTTGTAATGTTATTGCTCCAGGTTTTATAGAAACTGAAATGACTAAAAAATTAGACGAAAAAATTATAGAAAATTGGAGAAACTCTATTCCTCTTAAAAGAGGAGGGACTCCTGTAGATGTTGCTAATGCATGTGTTTGGTTAGCTAGTGACATGTCATCATATGTGACAGGTCAAGTATTAAACATCGACGGGGGATTACTAACATAAATTATTAATATTTAAAAAACAAAAAAATGAATAAAATACCAAGAATAGGAATACCATTACTAATTACCATTACATTTAGCATGCTAATTTTAGCTAAATCATTTGTTACGGTAGGTTCTGGGGAAGCAGGAGTTTTATATA